>Ga0065711_1036605_pt1 | contig 20811 bp, 19 predicted proteins | sample Hoacrofraction12_FD_59098 | JGI IMG/M metagenome (GOLD analysis project Ga0065711, IMG submission 59098) | Hoatzin crop microbial communities from Cojedes, Venezuela - Epithelial fraction 12 v2 (version 2) | ecosystem: Host-associated > Birds > Digestive system > Esophagus > Crop | place...
TTTTTTTTTTTTTTTTTTTTTTTTTTTTTAAGTGCCACATCAGCCACTTTGCTTGATACTTCAACTCCAGATGATCCTTTTCTAATGCAACACCATTTATCAAGCTTCAAAATGAGCTTACTTTTCTAAAAACAATTTATTTACCTTACAAAGTACGCAAACAAGCCTAGCTTGTATTTTCTAACACTGCCTTACTGAACAAAGCTTGAATTTTTCAATCATAAAGTACAGATGATATTTGCCCCTTCCTTCTGCATAGATCTGAAAGGAGTTTTTTTTCACTTGACTTTTGAAAACCAAATCTGTTCCATAGGCTGAAGCCTGAAAAGTATCATCATTATACAAGCAGCTGAGGAAAAACAGTTGATTAGGATGGGAGATAAAGCTTTCTCTCCACATTTGTAACTAAGACTTGGCAAACAAGAATTACACTAACCTACACACTCTACAAGCGTGATCTGGCGAGCCACCGTTCTTTGCACCAAGAAAGGAAGTCCAGAACCACTTCCAGATGTGCAGGAATGGTCCAATAAATCCTGTTCAAAAGGAAAAGCAGAAATTTACAACCTATGAGAAACTACATTTTTTCCTCATGTACACATACAAAGGTACACCACTTCACAGGACAGGTTAAGTTCAAGCTCCCTGGTATCTCAGGGGCTCTGGTGATGCCATTTGGTCACTCCGGATCAAGACACACCATTGCCATCACCGTACAGATGGACAGAGAATGCTCTTTGCAAGACTGTACCCCTCCAACGACCATCCCACACACAGAAGAGACTGGCAGGGGAGCTGTAACTCAGGCATAATCACTTTCTGTGGGAAGTTTTACAAACAACACAAGAAGGAACAGCAAACAAATCCAGCATCATTTCACTCTCAGATTTCTTATTTTGTCTCCATCTTGTATTTGGCATTACAGTATCATTTTGTTTAATCAATAAATCATTTTGTTTAATAAATAAATGACAAGAAATTTACTGCCTGTGAACCCAGAAGCTCACTTGTAGCCTACAAGCTATCCTCTCTAGTGAAATTCCACCCTTTTTCAGCACATTGCTGTTCTTGCATAACTTCAGCGCTCTTAATTCTGTATCTGTCACATATTTCAAGTCCATTAATATCAACTTTTTTCCCCAAAAAGTTTTCTATGTCTTACAATAATCTGAAGCGCCTCAAAAAGAAATACACTTCCTTTCGCTGACATCTGTACTTAAAACCTTCATCCCTACACAGTTAGTAGAAAAAAAGCCCGCATTTACTTTTGAACTCTCCTGCAGACTCTTCCCGTTCTTCCAGTCACCTGTGGTTTCTTCCTAGTAAAGATGACTAGCAGGGCACAGCAACACAAACGTGTTTTCACTGATCAGAGCTCAGGTCACGTCCCAGCCCCTCCAATCTGGAGTATCTGATACTCTCAAAATCTATTTTATGAACTCTATGAATAAATGTGTATTAGAAAGAAACACTCGGAACTCTGACCTTTTTCTATTACTATAAACAGACTCTAGAAACAGCCACAGCTGAACGTTTCTAATCGAAGTGGTAAGACGGATAAACCCAACATATTCCTGTGATACAACCTGCTTTACCAGCACCTTTTTAAGTAACAAGGGGAGGGGAGTCAGACCCCCCAGACAGGTGTCTTTTGGGTCCACCTGAGCCGCGTGGAGAGGTGACAGCCTACAGCTCATGTCCCGGGGCTCACAGCCAGGGATGCTGGATATTCGAGTTATTTATCACCGAAAAGAGTTTTAAAATAAACAAGGTTACAGGTGTATTACCTGCATCACCTACACTAGATCTGTAATTGATACTCAAGCAAACTTCCCGTGACAAGTCTTTCTTAAAAGTTTTTATTAGTTTCTGGTATTTTTAGTGCATGGAAATCAGATTTTAAGGTTATAAAAAAACATGACTAAGATTCTAACTGAATGTTAAAATCCTAATAGCCTTTTAAAATGCTATTACCCAACTACTTTGACAGCTAGGACTTCCGTACTAGTTCAAAGCATTAACAACTGGGTACACTGTATTACTGGACTTTTTTTCCTTTACAAAGGAAAATAGGATAAAAAAATGCCTAAGCATAATCAACTTTCTAGTATTTCCAGCAACCCACACTACTGGGCTTTAACCAGATCTGATGGAATCTAATTTCTCCTAACAATTTTTTAATGAGTGCTCAAGAACAGGATAATTTAGGAATAACAGGAGACTGCTATTTTGCTTTTAATACAAACCGAGAGCTCATTATCCTTCCTGCTTGTATCAGAAAGAGGCAAAAATTTATCTGCAGTGACCATAAAAACAAGATTTGAAGAGGCCACAGCTCTTTCCATTCCCCATTAGGAAGCTTAGGGCTTTAAGTATTTGCTACACTATGGAGACTAATCCTAAATGCAAACTAATGTGTAACAAAACCTGCGATTTAAAACACACACTGGAGAAGAAAAATCTGGAATTTAAAAAAGACTTCCTGTTTAGCTGAACATTTAGACAGAAGGAACTACCAGAGTGTTTCCTCACATCACCAAAATTGAAGAGGCACACCGGAGGCACTGCCATGGTAAAGCTACCAGGGTCTGAGAGCCAAGGACACAACAGCTCCATCAGACCAAACCTTCACAGTTCGCAACTTCTCCAGTTTCTTTTAAATATAATTTTGACTTATTCTTCTCAGGTTTTATCACCGTTTCCAAGTAACATTAAATGACCTGAAGTGCAAAAAGTTTGCAAATGGAATGGAAAGTCTTGCACTGCTAAGAGATAACAAGCTGGTAAAAGCTGGAAGTCAGTGCTTAAAGACAGATAATCAGTCCACACACGCCTAGTTCATGGTGAACTTATCAGAACTGGCTGTTTTAAAACAGGAACACAGAATCAAGACTTGTGGGCTAATTAAAGAGAGCCAATGGCATTAAGAACAAGATTGCAAGTACAGTTTCCACAGGGCCAAGCTGAAGCAGAAGAGCAGGGCAGCAGTCGAAAGCCGCTGCAGTCTGCACCACGCTTGATCCCGCAGTTACACGAAGCACCTGGATATTTCAAGCTCCAAGAGGGAGGCTGTTTCCACTGCTCCATCCTACCGGGGCAGCTACCATTTAAACACCAAAACTCTGTTATCAGAGTGGCCACCCTAAGGTCCCTCTAGATCCAAAGCTTGCCTCTGACTGTACCCAAAAGCAGTGCCCTTTATTAGAGTATTACAAGTGGAGTGAACTGGGGTAGGGGACACACAGGAGTATTGGCCATCTGTTAGTATATAAGGGCACTGGGGTATTAGAATACTGGGGTCCTAGAAGCAGAGTGAATCAGAAGTGAATATGGAATACTTAACACACTTGCTACTCTAAAGCTCTCCCAGCCTCCAGCCACATTCAGTTCAGCATTAGACACTGTCCTGCACAGCACCCTTGTCTCTAGACTGGAGAGACATGGATTTGATGGATGGACCTCTTGGTGGATATGGAATTGGCTGGATGGTCTCACTCAGAGAGTTGCGATCAACGGCTGAATGTCCAAGTGGACACCAGTGACAAGTGGCGTTCCTCAGGGGTCGTCAGTATTGGAACCAGTGCTGCTGAACATCTTTGTCGGTGACATGTACAGTAGGATTGAGCACACCCTCAGCCAATGTGCTGATGACACCGAGCTGTGTGGTGTGGTCGCCACGCTGGAGGGAAGGGATGCCATCCAGAGGTACCTGGACAGGCTTGAGAGGTGGGCCCGTGGGAACCTCATGAAGTTCAGCAAGGCCAAGTGCAAGGTCCTGCACACGGGTTGGGGCAATCCCAAGCACAAACATAGGCTGGGCAGAGAACGGATTGAGAGCAGCAGCCCTGGAGAGAACGATGTGGGGATGCTGGGGGCCGAGAAGCTCAGCACAACCCACCAGTGTGTGCTGGCAGCCCCGAAGGCCAACCGTGCCCTGGGCTGCACCCCCAGCAGCGTGGGCACAGGGCGAGGGAGGGGATTCTGCCCCTCTGCCCCACTCTGCTGAGACACCCCACCCACCCCCCGGGAGTCCTGCATCCAGCTCTGGAGCCCTCAGGACAGACCTGGAGCTGTGGGTGCGGGGCCGGAGGAGGCCCCAGCAATGATGCGAGGGCTGGAACCCCTCTGCTGGGAGGGAAGGTTGGGAGAGCTGGGGCTGCTCAGCCTGGGGAAGAGAAGGCTGCGGGAAGACCTTAGAGCAGCTGCCAGTGCCTGGAGGGGCTGCGAGAGAGCTGGAGAGGGGCTGGTGATAAGGGCATGGGGTGACAGGACAAGGGGTGATGGCTTCAAACTAAAAGAGGGCACATTTAGATTAGATCCAAGGAAGGAATTCTTCCCCATGAGGGTGGTGAGGCCCTGGCCCAGGCTGCCCAGAGAAGCTGTGGCTGCCCCCTCCCTGGCAGGGTTCAAGGCCAGGTTGGACAGGGCTTGGAGTAGCCTGGGCTGGTGGAAGGGGTCCCTGCCCAGGGCAGGGGGGTGGAACTGGGTGATCTGTAAGGTCCCTTCCAACCCAAACCAGCCTGTGATTCTGTGACTTCCTTAGCTGGTTGGGGTTTTTTTGTTTTGTTTTGTTTTATGTGATTAACAACATGCAGTCTTCTCATCCTGTTGCTCTTTGAATGTACACAAATCTTTAGCATCTGGAAAAACTGTCAGGCAAGCTGTTCCACTGGTTCAATTACCACTCTGTCAAGAGCCACCTTCCTTATTTTCATTCTTGCTCTTCTTTGCTAATATCGATGCCTCCCTCTGTTATTGCACTGCCGAAGGCGAACAACTGATTCCTGTCCAACCTTTCCTTACCACTGGCCATGTTGTGTCTCCCCATCATGCCCCCATCCCCTAAGGAGAACCAAGCTCTTCTTCCTGGCTGAAGCATTGGTTTACTTACTCATCTGCCACATCGGGCATTTCAAAAAACGCATACTGGGCATCCAGATTTCCAGGAGTCCGACTGCTCCTGGAAATTTACCTGTCAGGACATACTGTCTTGTGAACGAAAGGGTTTGCTATGTGAAACATCTCTGCCTCAAAACACAGAGATGCAAAAAACAGTTTCCAGCTCCACAGAATAGTTCCATATTTTTAACAGTCCCATGGATCTTTCTTTTAATAAATCCCCATAGCTGGGCGTGCAAAGTGGTCAGCTTTCAGGTGAGGAGGTGCAACTGTTTTCTGGGGTATTTTTTTGGACACAGTCAAAACTGCTTCCCTAGTTGGTGGTAACCAACACTTTATAAAGAAGTTATCAAAGGTTATTCCTCACTTAAAGAAACACCCATTACCATTTCTCTCTCCTACAGGGAGAAACACAGTCCAAAACACAGAAAGAAAATACCTTGTCAGCATATTTAAAAATATTATTAATATATAATAATATATATTAAAACATTATTAAAAATACTTGTGTTTCTTTAGCCACTTCTCAACCCCACAGTGAAAGCAATATGGCAGGAAAGCACCAAAACGGAAAATGTTTTCCAATCTCTTAATGTTGAAGAGATTTTATGTCCGAAACGCAAGGAGAAAACTTCTCTTTGCACTGGTTTCAGAAACAAATGTCCAAACTGCCTCTGAAGCCTTACTCGCTCCGTTTCAACTAAGCATGGGAAAGCTGCTGGGAACACTTTCTTCTGGCCCCAAGTGAAAGGGTAAGATACATTAAGACTTTAAAATGGAAACACTTCCCCTGTCAGTTTATTTTCAAGAGACTGCATGAACAAGAACTTATTTTAGAAACTGAATTTTGAGTAAGCGGTTCTCATTTCTTAAAATTCCTACCGCTCTTCTGTCAAGAAAGTTTCACTAATTTCCTAGTCATCCAAGAGCCCTTCTACTAAGATGACGGGAGTTAGGTTTGAACTTTTTGAAGTTAAAAATAGCTGTATTTTCTTCTTCCCCTATCATTACATCTCTTCCCACCTTTCAAGCTGACTTTTGTGTATCACAGATGCAGCACGTTTTTACACCTCTCCTATCACTTCAGGTGACACAACAATCAAAGACTCTGTTTGCTGTTTCTATGTTGCTTTCAAGAACATAAACAGTTTGCCTACAGTTTATAGCAATTCTCCATGTCAAAGGAGCTACACTTGCAAAAGCTACCTTTTGGTTAAACTGCATTTAATCTACAGCTTTGCGAGCACAGGAGTACCACCACAGCAGTCCTGATGCTAGGTGGCATCCCCCGGCAGCACAAGGTCCTGTTACTGATGCAGCCATGTCTGGAGGGTACGAGAGGGGAGTTCGGAAGCGAAGAAAGCTCACACCAATTTTCACCGTGCTCACAGGCTACTTACTGCCAACGTGCTGTCTCCAACATTTGATGCAATGAGTCCCTCAATTGTGCCATATTCTGCATCTCTAGAATTGAGCCTCTCCATATGGTTTTTCTGTATTCTTCGGATGATTAGCACAGCTACCGCAGAAAAAACTATCAACACTATCACAGGAGCCAGTATAACAATGATTAGTGTTTCCATGCTGTAACCTCCAGACTCTCCTTGAAAGGTTTGCCCTTGGAAAGGAGAGGGGAGAGGAGAGGAAAAAAAACAACAAAAAAACAAAAGAGAGGAAAAAAAAATAAAATAAGTTTGTGCATTCTCAGAGAAGTATTTTTAAAAGCAGCAGCACTGACACCGGTGCTTAGCTTGGTAGCCACCCGGGCTGAACAAGCGGCCGTGACAGAGCCATGAGCGTGCACTCACACAAACATGCCAGTGCAGCAGGCCCCGGCAGCGCTGTCGGAACCACCCCGGCCCCTTCAGAACAAATCCCACCTCTGACTGTACAATCCACTCATTGGCAGCAACTCAGTCCTGACCCTGACCGTGCACTTGGACCCCTACTACTCACCCAGCAACACAGATCACCCAACCTGGGGACCTCAGATGGGTGCCCGTGGGCCCCAGGGTGGGGAACAAGGTGGAAAGGGCCTTACTGTGCTGATTAAATCCTTCCTTCCACTGGCACAGAGGCCATCTCACGCCCACCACATCAGATCAAAGCCGAACCACTTTTCTTTCTCAAAACTCACTATTTATTAATTAACCTCTCACCTTTGGAAGAAGGCAACTGTGCAGTGATATTCATGTTGCACAAGTACCCTTGGCAGCACTCAACAGCTTGGTCAGGAGAGGGAGGTGTTTTGCACGTCATTTTCCCTTGTTCATAGACTTGAAAGCAGCCTTTCTGGTAAACCTTAGCACCGTCATTAATGCTCAGGGAAGCAAAACATTGCTGGCCCTGGCAACGATCTCCATTCCCACAGGACATGCCTTCACACACGCATTCGTAGTGGACCATATTTCGCTTCAGTTCATCATCTGTAGAAGGGAAGAGTTGAGAAAAAAGACACCATTGTATTCTTAATAGCCTCCGTTATACAGAGATAACGAAATCATTAGGCAATAGAACCTTCTGCTTAAGGGAAGAATTACTACCTGCAGCTAGCGCTGAAGAACCACCAAGTACGAGCTAATGATACTATTTTAGCCACTTCAGCAAGACAAAGATACGAGTTTGCACCATCAAAGAAACACCAGTCATATCTGCCCACTCCAAGTACTCAAATTTAGAGAGTTCAGTGACATTTTACATCATCTCTCTCACACACACACTACTGCCAGTATACAACACGGGAGGCTCATCCACACATGGACACTCAGAAGAGGGGAAAAAACCTAACAAACAGTGTACATTTAAAAAGTTTCGCTAAACCACGTTATATTTCTGTATGGAGATGGGTTATTTTCAAGCATTCCAGAAATCACTTTAACTAAATCAAATTAAGGCTGTTTAAATTTGCAGTAGACATAGCTACGCAGGATTTAGTGGGTTTAACTAGCTTGCTTGAAAAGTAGATCTGGATTGACTTTCCCAGGAAGACAAGCCTTCGAAGAGTAACTTGTGACTCTGAGTAACCACGGAGATAAAAAGTAAAGCGAGAAGCAGCACATGCTGTCAGCAGGCACAACACCTCCCTTCCAACTCCAGGTGCTTTGGCTCAGTAGAGGGAAGAACTTTTAAGAGAATGCACAGAGTAGGAAACTAAATTTCTAAGTCTCCTCAGCAAAGTGTCGGGAGCCCCCCAGCTGGGAAACACGCCCCGTCTCTGCGCAGAGCCGCAGACGCTGCCACTTTCAGGACGTGCCTTTGAACGCACAGCACTGGGTCGCGCCGGTCGCTGCAGGAGAGGACACCGCTCTCGACTGGCTCACAGGGAACACTGGGAGCTCCTCTGTTTGCTGGAAAATACAGGTGCCGGCGGTGTAAACCGCCAAGTGCACTCACAGGTGGCTGAGCAGAGAGGCACAGCTGCGAAGGACAGAACAAGTCGCTGCTCTCTGTTACACACATCCCACGCATACACACGCTTATGGCAAGTGAACTCAGATTTACTTTCTCTTTCTTAGTTCTAACACACAAGAAAAATTTCCAGCCACAATACAGTGGATGTTCCTGAAACAGCAGCTGAGCATACCATGCATTGGACTTTTTCAAGTCTGTCATTAGAGTCTGCCTGCTGGGAATATAATTCAATTTGTTTTCCGCTTTGTTTTCCTCCCCTCCTCCCAGAATGAACAAATACACAGATATAATTTTCCATTTTTCAACCACATACAAACGAAGTTAGGGAAAGAATCCTGAAATCAGACAGCATCTGTCACACTGATTTCAAGTACTGGTATGCACAATTCAAGTCATACCCATACCGGTTTTCAAAAAAAGTAAGAAAAAAAAATGCCAAACTTTACTGTAATCATCGTTGTGCTCGCTCTCGTCCCCCAACAGCGGCAGTGAAACACAGCTGGTGCTGCAGGAGACCGCCCTTTGCCCTGGCTGGCACTCTGAGCCGGCCAGCGGCACAGGGACCCCTCCCCAGGCACGGGACCTGTCGGGAGCGGTGCGGAGCCTACCGAGGTCCCTCGGCAAGGGCAGCCGGCCCCGGACAGCCCTGGGCACGAGGACTGCGGTCCCTCAGCAAGCCAGGCGTTCCCCCAGTCAGCGAGGAGCACGGTATGCGAGGACAGCGCCAAGGAGGCTGGAAGGCCACAGTCCCGGCCATGGCGGCTGTTCGGTAACCACAGAAACAGCTGCTACGCCGGGCAGGACAACCAACCTGCCATCGAGAGCCCGACCGAGCCCACCAGGAAGACCGTCCGGCCAGCAGCCTGGCCCAGCCTCATGTCTCCCCCCTCCTGGCCCCGGGACCCCGCGGCCGAGCCCACCCGACACAGGCCAGCGGAACAGCCGTGGCAGAGGCCCCTCCCCGGCGTCCCACTCCGCAAGGAGCCCCGCAGCCACGGAGCCACGGCCCCACCGCGGGGCAGGCAGCCGGCCCACAGCCCTGCCAAGCCGCGCACTGAGGCACCGCACCTCCAGACACGCTGCCGGTCTCCTGGACAGACCGCTGGAGCCTGCAGGTAGGGTCTGACGCAGCACACAGGCCGTGGACCCATTCAGCAGAGCGTGGAGACAGAGGAACGCTGACTACGTACAGGCGAAGTGCTGCAGATCCTGACGTGTCCACAGAGCAGTTATCTGCTGTCAAAATGAAACTTCTGTGGTGAAGAACTCCTGGGCTGGAAACAGAGACACGCTCCCCCGCGACTGCCAGGGCTCCTCCTGCCCAAACTGCCCCTTTCTTTCCTTCACTTAGTCGGTTTTCCAGCTCCGCGGTGTATCACCACGCAGCAGCCAGCCCTTCCCTCGCCACTGCTCCTGCGGAGCCACACTGGCTCCAAAGCCAGGCGGAGCTGCACCAGCCAGGAGGGCCTCTCCCGGCTGCAGAGCCAGGCAACGCACCGATGTGTGCCCCCCCCTGCCCAGTGAGCACGTCCCCACTGCACCCGTGAAGCATCCCCCCACACACACCCCACTGCACACCCGCACAGCATCCTCCCGCACACCCCCTACACCCGCGAAGCACCCCCCGCACACACCCCACTGCACACCCACTGCACCCGCACAGCATCCCCCGCACACCCCAATGCACACCCGCACAGCATCCCCCGCACACCCGCGAAGCACCCCCCGCGCACACCGCCAGCTACGCAGGGCTGGGCGTTCCAGCCAGGCGTGCCCGCCGCTCTCGGGAGCGCGGCTGTGCGAGCCAGGCTGCGGGACAGCCGCCACCAGCAAATGCCGCCGGCCAGCTGCAAGCAGAGGTCACGGCGGGAGCAGCCCAGCTCCCGACACACGCGCTCCGGGGCCAGCACCGGCTCAACGGCAGCTCCTGCCGCGGACGGCTGGCAGGCCAGCTACGCACGCCGCAGTCGTGCGACGCACGCAGGCAAGAAGCCAGGCTTAAAAATACTGCCATGACCTAAACGCGCTCGCTGCCTGTATTTTTGTTTCGTAACAGGGAGACTCACTGCTGCACTTCTGCCCATATACACTGCACACACATGCACAAAAACATCTGACTGGGCGCACAACGATGCAGAGATCCGCAGGGACTTCTCATTAACTAGTTCATTAGTCCGTTATTATGGAAGTGTCAAAACTGAAGCTCCTTTATTCAGTTTGCTTATTTACTTTGTGGAAGCACACGACTCAGAGTGCTGACTCTAATTGCCTTGGCATTTCAACGGAACAAGCACCAAGACGCCCTGCATCTCACCCAGAGGGCTGGAGGGCCCAGCGTTTGCCCCTCGTGGTCACCGCACGGGACACGCTATGCCGTGCGCAGGGCTCATCTGCGGGCTCGCAGCCCCGGCCCCTCCAGCCCGAGCCACCCTCGGGACACCGAACCCTCGGACTCGGAGAATGCGGGTTAACGACAGAAGTGTACAGGCACGAGAAAACAGGTAAGTCAGTTACTCCTGTGTGAAGTTTATTTCACACAACCAGTTACCAATGTAGATAGTTTTATTTCATATTTTATATCAAATTCCTGGACTGCAAACATTGCTAACAGTTTGGGAAAACACCAAACTTCTGCCCAAGGAGAAATACGCTAGGTATGTTCTTGGTAACACATCTTAATTTTGAGGCGATCTCTCCACGTTTAGGACAGCGGTTCCTTCTCCACCCCAACAGCCAGTACAACAGGCACTTGGCTACCTTTTCTTACCGGCACTACAGCAATACAGTTTCTTCAACTACCTTTGACTTGAAAAAATGCCTACACGAACTACGTGACGTGGTCAGCAAATACTGAACTGAAATAATTTTTACAAGCACAAAAAAGTAAAACCGTATATATACCATAAGAGGCTCGAATTCTTTCTAAAGGCACAGTGTCTAATTACACTAAGTGCACCTTTTAAAGAAGGATATTAACAATAACAAAGTCCCTTCCTTCCAGGAGGCACCACCACTGCACACCCTCCCTTTCACCTTGCAGATAAGAACTAGCACATCTTGTAACACAGATGTAATAAAGATTTAGCACACGCACACCATTAAATGTTGGGAGCGATACAGGAGTGACACAAGACCTCTTAACACGTGGCTGGAGACCAAAGCCAGGTGGCCAAGACTGGACAGAGGCAAACAAGCCTTACGCAAACCAGTCCTCTGCTCACCAAGACATGACTTGTTAGCAGCCCAAGTGCAAGCGGCACGACTCCACGTCACCGATCCCTCTCTGCTGAGGGGCGAGGCAGCGGGAGCGGGCAGGGCTCCGTGCAGCGTGCTGCTCCGGCCCGGCCCACAGCTGTGCAGCAGGACGGCCGTGCGTGCCGCATACTGAACATGCACAGACGCTGCAGTCATCGGCTAACCCCGGGCACACGCGGCCGGCCCGGCCCTCAGAGCCACGGGCTTCCCAGCCCAGCACCTCGGAGCCGCACCACGGTCATGATCCCCTGCGCAGGCTCGCTGCAAGACTTGGCGTGGGACCACCGGCTGCGTGGGATCATTCTTTCCAAAAGGGAAACCTTGGAAACAAACAAGCAAGGCTACAAATCCCAAGCAAAGCTTACTTCAGAGCTCTCAGAAGCCATGGAGTTGCTGAACTCTCTACTAGGGGTCTAGGAGCGACTTCACACTTGAAGGCCAAAGTGTTTTAAAGCAGCAATATTCTTCTTCTTTTTAAATGCCTAGGACTGGGGGAAGAGGTGGGATCTCCCAGGGCTTCATATTATAATGAGTTGAAAATGAAGGAAGGCAGACCTGGAAAAATTAAAATCTCTTTAGCGTCCACTTAATTGTGCATCAGACAGCTCTTTTCTGGCGGTTAGCTTCGCTTCATGATTCTCAGCCATTTCAGGGAAACAGAAAACAACATGCTTACGGAGATGACTACTCCATTCAGAGCTTTATTTTCTCTTTCTCAATGCATACAGTAACATTATACAACAGCCACAATAATAATGACAGAATCACAGAATCATTTAGGCTGGAAAACACCCTTAACATCATTGAGTTCAGCCCTAAACTTCACACTGCCAAGTCCACCACTAAACCGTGTCCCTCAGTGCCACGCCTGCGCGTCTTTTACACAGCTGCAGGGTACCTAGCGGACCCCTTCGCCCTGTCACTGGAGCGGGCAGAGCCCCGGCAGCACTGCCTGCACCCTGCTCCCAGCACTGCCAGCCGGCTCAGCAAACGGCATCTGCGCACGCCCACTAGCAAGGGAAAAACCTCGCACTCCTCAGCACAGGCATTACATTATTTAGAAAGCGCTCTGCTTCAGTCAGGGTTTAGCTTCTCGGGAAACGAAGAACAGCCTCTTTCCCCACTTCACAGGGCTAATAAAGATGTAACACAGAAGTAAGCACTGCAACAAACTTTTAGAATAAAAGGATTTTCTGGACACTCAAGTAGGGATCAGACGTGTTTCTGAACCTAGAATTCTATGCAGTGTTCGAGATTTTGAGTCATGTTGTGGACCGCTCATCAAAAATGCGGATGGGGGGCCAGAAAGTGGGCCAAATCCCAGTGAAAGGGAGTGATCTGTGATAAAATACAGGGGGGGCAGAAATCAGTAGGCAGCGCAAGTGTCTGATTCCACACATCGTATGAGAGAAACCATCCAGAACTCCAGACCTTAACACGCACCTTTCCCCGTTTCATTTCTCCATCTACTGCTCTTCGTGTTAAAGATGTGAACGACAGGTGGCTTAACTTTAAGATTTTTTATATAAGCAGCTGTGAAAGCTGAAAAAACGTCTTCAAAAAGCAGATATCTGCACTTCAAGAGTGATAAGAAGGTACAGTGTGATAACTGCTACCAAACCTCATTTCAAGATAATATTGTACCAATAACATTAGCAGTTTAATGTATTTCCACCAACATTCATACAACGTTCCTCCCTTTCTAAATTGTCTCAATTTCCTATTCAGAGACACGACCAAAGTCAACCACTAGACCTCCATGGATTTTCAGTCTTCACCTTCCACCATCCATTCTAACATTCCATTTAATATACTCTGCCCTTTATTATTTGCATCAACATTTGAAAATAAATGTATCTCAGCAGAGTACTTCAGAAAGAGATTTCACAAGGCAAATACAAAAGGGCACAGATATGCCGTTAACAAACACCAGATACACCTCTCGAGTCACTTTAAATTTAAAATTGAGAAAACCAAGTTAATCACAGAAAACCTTTATCAACGCTTTTGAAAGGCTGCTTGTGAAGTCGCAAGCATGCATCTTTCAGGAGGTCATCTCCCAAAACACCCAGCAGACCTTCAAATGAACCACTCCTGCCTCGCCACAGCCTTGGAAATACCCTTCTCCCATGCGGCTGAGGCAAACCTTAGACGTGCTGCATGTCATAAAACCTTTACGTGCATACAACGGCGTAAACGATGTACGAAAAAGTCACTTTCCATATCCACAGACCGTACCGGAGCAATCGTGGAAAAGCTACCAAACACTATCCTATATACCCCAAAGAGCCTTCTCCGAGAAAAAACTTTGCTGTTAAGAATGCGAGCAACACACCTGCACCTCGGCCCACGGGCTAGAAAGGCGCGCTCGTTTCTCAATAGCTCAGCAATTTGCCATTCCAGCAAGGCTTCCCACTTCCCTCCCCAGGCCCTGGCAAGGCCTATGCCAATCGCACACGCTATAAATTTTATACATAAACGGGCAACGAATATTCAAGTTGAAGCAACCTGAAGTGGACAAGCACGCATCACCTTCCCGAGAGGAGCGCGCCCACGCTGCCCGCTCGTGAAGTGAGCGGGGTGTGCGGAGGCAGCGGTGCCAGGGGCCGAGCCGGGGCTGAGCCCGGCTCCTCCGGCCGCAGACAGCTCCCACACCACCGTCACGCCACTCACCTTGCCGGCTCGGGGAGGGAAACACCAGCATCACCAGCACGGGAAGAATCATAGCTCCATCCACCATCGCAGAGCTGCAGAGAGAGAAGAGACGTGAGAGCTGAGTACACTGTCGCTGCTGGCTTAAAACACAACCCCCAAAATCAGTGTTTAGCAATGTCTTTCATCAAGTCGTTATACAAAGCACAGAACAACCAAGGTCAATTGGTCTCCTTTTTACTGTGTCTTGTTTCCTTAGTCCTTTCCTTCATTTATAAGACTCATAATTTACTGCAATTTCTTCAACCTGATTTTTTTTTTAGTCACAGAAGCATCACGTGCAACTACAGTGCATACTTACAAACACACTAACAGGAAAACATGAGCCCTCTCAGGACCAAGCAGGCATGTAAAATAGAAAATAAGCTCTTTCAACCAGGTATTAAAAAGTTAAATTACTGTGAAATGAAAAAGGCAGCCCGTAAAACCGTGTATTACCTAGGCTTTGAGAGGCAACAGAAGAGATCTCAGCCAGAAAACTCTGAATAACTTTCCGTAACCAGCAGAAACCATTGCTAGATGGCAAGCAAACAGCAAGATGTATTTAAGGGAGACACCACTCTCAGAAGAGTAATTTCGCAGTTTACGCTGCGTTTCTAAGGGTTTTCCTTTCAATGGCCCAGCTTCATTTCACTGCTGCTGAAGACAGGTACATACACCACACATTTTGTATGAAAACTCGGGCTGTTCCCAGCGTATCAGTAAAGGCACATGCTTCCTCTAAAACAGTAAATACAAGAGTGAATTCTCTTGTGTATTTCAAATCTTTTCCAGGAAACCTGGTCTTCACAAGAAGATAAAAACTCCACTGTTTACTACGAACTTAGAATTATTCAACAGGCTTCTGAAAAGAAACTTTCCTGTAGTTTCTTAAACTGTGCACTCAAATGATCACTATTACCAAGGAACAGAGATCAACCATAATCAAACTGCACAGGGCTTGAACTCGACAGGCAGGGCTGGATGACTCGGAAGTGCCCGTCTGCCCTGCGCTGCCCGGTTCCCGCAGAGACTCTGTCACAAAAGCAGCGACAAGCAGTGTGTGCAAAACAAAGCTGCTCTCCTTGACCAAGGGACCGAGCCACTACTATTCTTCTGACATGGAATTATTTGTCTTCCTTTTTCAGATTTAATTCTAGTGAAGTAGATGAAACTTGAAAATAAATTTGTTGTTGCCATTTTTCTTTCAGATACCCTCTGCCACTGCCTTTTCAAATCATTATCAGGCTACTTAAGGACTTGGTGACGAAAGCCAAGCCATTTACTTCTACATTTATTTCCTGACAGGGACTTATTTTGCAGAATAGGACAAACATGTCAGTAATTGCTTCACCATCAGTTACAATGATGAAAAACTTCTGAAGCCAACTATTCAGAGTTTCCGTCCGTACAGAAAGGATCAGGCAGCGGGCAGCACTTCACCTCCAGGAGTGAAACTCTCCCTTTCAGACGCCCATTCACCAAGTAACTTTGCCTTCCTTGTTCTCGATACACGTCAGTGCGTTCTTAATATGCGTCAATATTTAACCTTCAACAATTATGCTGGAAACACGAAGAAATGAAGTTACACAAGCACGATGACTGAGAAACCAGCATAGGAAGTTCAAAGCAGGAGAACGCTATCCCAGGCAATGACCAGTTGCTTCACGCTCCGGACCAGGGCTAAGGGTTCCGCTGCTCCGGAGGGCAGGCAGCTGCAGGACTCGAGCGCGGTACCGTCCTCCCCAGCCACCACGCACGTGTCCGCTGGCTGAACAGCGCTGCAGCAGCGTTTTCCTCGGCGCTGCACCCATGTAACTCCCTGCAAGCCTAGACAAAGGCGGCTCGGGAGACATGCCCTCTGTCTTTCAACACATCAATGGTTCCAAGAGCAGAGGCAGAACGCTTTGATTTTAACAATGCTGGCCAGCAGCCTCGGCGGAGCTGGGCAAGCCGGCTGCCCTGGGGGCTGCTGGGCGGGAGGCAGCAGAGGGGACACCAAGCACAAGGAAAAAGAACTCTAAGAGAGACAAAATTGAACTTAACACCACAGAGTGGGTTAGGACATTAAACAGCAGCACGCTGCCGACACGCAGAGTGGTTGCCAAGTTTTCTACTCATGGTTGTACCCTCCATTTGTTTTCTGCCGGTGGGGAGCCATCACACAGCTTCCAAGGCTGCAGGTCGGCTGGGAGACCCATGCCTGTCGCAGCCTCCCCTCCGCGGGGTCCCTCCAGCCCTCTGCCAGACCCTCAGCCTCGGCCGCACCAGCCCTTCCTCCCGGCAAACCCGGCTGAAGCAGCGAGAGCAGCAGAGGAACCTGCCAGGAGCTCCGTGCGGTTCTGCCAGGAAAGGAGGCTGGACACAAGAAACGAGCTGGCTAGCGCGGAGGAATCGAAGGTACAGGAACCAGATAACAGCACAGAATCCAGGAAAACTCTGCCAGTTGCATGTGCCTATTTGTTTTCTTTTCAAACAGTTTATTTCAATTCCCTAAAAAAATCATATATACACACACACGCGCGCACATGCCCCTGCCCTGTATTTCTCAGGGGAAGAGGCGGAAGGAAACCCAAACTGCCCCCCCCGAAGCAGCACACAGCCTACCCTGGGAGCTGGCCCATGGTGACTAGTTCCCATCTCAGGAAGGGGAGTTCTAACACTCTTGGGTGGCTAAAACCAGCTCCCCGTCCTCCAGTTCCTAAAACCAGCTCCCCAAGTATGGTGAGGACTGGTAAAAATCCTCAAAGGGATCAAATACGGCAAAAAGCCACAAATCCACGATCACAATCCTTCTCCAGCCCTCACTCCAAACGCTGCTGAGAGCTCCCCTTCAGCCCAGCCCGAGGATGACTCCGCTGCATGGCGCACCCGCCGTCACACCCGTTTCTTTGCCCCTCGCACTGCAGTGCCACACACAGAACACGCCGGCACCCTCGCCCGGCTCCACAGCCGCAGGAGGTCTGCGCAGCAGGGCGAAGCCGCCCACGCTGACCCGGCGGGGACGGGCGGGAGCAGGGCCAGAGGCTGCTCCGGCCGGGATCTCAGTCCCGTCGGCCGGGAACGGCTTGCCCAGCGCCTGTGGAAAGAGCTGCTGAACACCCTGCACCCAGCCTCGCGTCAGCGAGTGATGGCCCGCGCAAGCCGCTTTGGTAGAGTTACGTTTATGAACAGACTTGTCCTATTCTAAATGCAAACAACCACGAAATCAGACTATTAACAGACTTCACGCATTTCACAGCATGCATGGTCCTCTCAAAGAAAAAAGTCAAACACAAAGAATTTAAACCCTGCTTCTACAAGACTTTGTTCCCGTGGACATACACTTTCCCAAAAGCCTCAAGGAGTATCTTGTCTGCTTTCGCTGAGCAGTGCTGTGCACACTTACAACAGCCTATAAAAAACCCCACCCCGTGAGTACTTATCGCCAATTAAAGCCCTGTGCCATGTATGTGCAGACTCGGCACAGCCCCTGGGCTTTGGGCAAGCTGCCGGCACAGCTCTCAGCACGGCACAGCCCAGTCACAACCCCAGCAGACCCCGCTGAGGTGCTGTGGGACCGACAAGGGGAGGAGCTGGTTGGGAGGGAGCCTCTGACATTCACAAGAAACTTATTTTGCTTCAAAAATTATTTGAGGGCAAGTGCATCCACTCTCAAAATAAATACAGTGAAGAGTTTTATTTGTCATTTTTAAAAACCATGTCAAGTCCTTAATCCCCGCTCTAAGACAAACAATGGTTCAGGCGGGATCACGCCGTCGCCAGCGCGGCCGACGCACTGTTCGGACAGCCGAAACCCCGCCAGCGCCTTGGAGGAGGTGCCGCAGTCCCTTGCAGGCTGCCGTGCTGCTCCGGGAACGCCGTGCCCACGCACACCGGTGAGCCCCGCGGTTCACAGCGAGCCGAGGGAGCGCACCGCTGGCGGCAGCCGCAGGCCGGGCAGCCCCCCTCCAGCGTCCTCCTGCCAGGCCCTGGCCCCGCTCGGGGGTGCCACAGGCGCTGGGCAGGGACAGAGCCGCGGTGCTGTGCCACTCCGGCTCCTGCAGTGCCCTTCTCAGTGAGGGCACAAAACCCACGGGCAACACTGCAGCCAGGCTTCTGCTCCGTCTCAGGCTATCCCAACTGCCAACTGCAGACACGGCAGGGAACGAGTTTAAAAGTCTTGTTTCCATTGCTTTTCTTTTTTTTAAAGCAATTAGTAATACACATACGTAAGAAAAAAAATCCGGTTCTAGTGGTACCAGCAAGCACATCTCTTCCACTCACTATTTGTTCAAGAGAAAGAGAACGTAAGGTTTAGAACAAAACATGCTTTAACAAAACTCTGTAGCAAGTTGCTGTGGCTCTAGAGACCCGTAAGAAACCCAGTTACTATCTGGTGTCTGAATTCACAAGAACTTCTTCCAAAGGGGAGGATGGGGATTTAATCTGGACAAAGAAAGAGGAACTAGAAAGCAGCCAGCACACAATTTGTTTTCCTCCCTAGACACAGCCATCTCTGCCGTCCCTTGACGGCCCCTCTCCAACGTGTCCCAGAGCAGAGCTACTCCAGCCACGGCAGCCACCAGCGGGCACTGGAAACACCAGCACCCATGACTGGGGCACGCCGTGCCACGCTCCATCTGCGCCATGCACCACACCACGCTGGACCTGCGTGACAGAGCGCAGACGGGATAGAGCACCTCTGAATTTCATCCATGTACAGCCAAAAGAAGAACAGTTGGGTTTAACTTTTTCCTACAGAAACAACAACTAGAAAACATGAAATTTGCTATAAGTCAGGATGGAAGAGTCTCTTCTAAAGTGGCAGCTAACAGATTTCCAAACAAGTCTGTTGTGAAGTGCAGACAACGAAGCCAACCCAGCTCCAGGGCAGGCTGGTATCTACTCCAAAAACAGCTTTGGATTCCAAAGAAGGAAGCAATTAAACTGTTTTCAGAAGCCTAAATGAACAGTAATAAGCATATCATACAGCAGATATAGCACTTGCTTAGGACACCCAGCTTCATACACAGGTGCACAACTAATTGTTTTAGATCAAAGAATTGATAGAATTCTTAAGGCTTGCATTCATAAAGTCCCAACACTTTAGAGAATCTATCCTGAAAACCCCACTGTCTTTCCCCCTCCATGGCAAATACAAACTGCTTTCTCTTTTCTTCTTCAGTTGTCTCCTGCCAAATCATTCCTTTACGGCCTGGCAGCAACGCGGGGTGAGGCCGACCTCAGACCCACAGCTGGGACAGCCAAGACCGCTGCTGCGACGAGGCGCAGGGCAGAGCAGAACCGGCGGTCGAGCCGACGTGAAACACCTCTCCAATGCCCGCGCGGGCCGTGGGGAAGCTGCCTTCAGTGCCGCCTTCAGTCTGCAACACCACCACCCCGACAGAGGGCAAAGACCGCGCCAGACAGAAGAGCAAGTCCAGTGAGTGCAGAAATTTAAGATGACACTTCATCTCGGTATGACACAGGCATGGGAACGCGAACCAGAGGAGCTCAGAAGCACCCACACTACCGCTGACAGTCCTGGTGGCAACCCGCCAAGAGCCCAAGGGCGGTACATATTTCGTATGTACCTCACCAGATTTGTATCAGAAGAAAACATCCATAACACTGGATCGCAACTCTACCATCCACAATAGCCACACGCAAGCTAAATTCATCAACAGCCGTGCCTGTAGAAGGAAAGATGTGCGTTTAGAAGCAGTAATTCATTGCTTGCTTTTTCTTTTTCTTTTTTTTCCACTGAAACTCACACAACCAGCTAACACCCTCGGAGCAGCTCACACAAAGGCATTCCCAGTGTCAGAGAATGGCAGCCTTGAGTATTCCTTTCTTCAGGTCTGAACTTTGCTGCCAGAATTCAGGAAGATGGAAGCCAGCCACCAACTCCATTTGGCATCCACCTGCAAGAGCACAAGGCACACATCAATACACTTCAGCTCAAGAAAATCTGCAAATGATCGCCACCTTGGAAGGCTGAATGTCTCAAAGGACCACAAAAATGTGCGAGCTACTGCTTCCCCTATACTCTCCACATACAAAGCAAAACCACAACACTGCTGAATACAAATAAAGCCACTGGGAGAAAAACAACCTCTACAATGTAAAATGGCACGAAAGTTTCTCCTGACTAGGTCGATAGCTCTGAATATGCTCATGCAGAGCCGCTCCCTAGGTTCTTCAAAGAAGAGGGAGAGGTAACAAAGCACGAGCACCACTTACAGAAATCAAACCCTGCTTGGTCTCCCTCCCAGCATCTGGAAGTCAGAACCCACCTCTCGCCTACGCTGTCACCCAAAGGCTCCAGCTGGCACACCGGCTGCAGAAACAACATAGCCGGGGACAGCACATCAGTGACATCCACAGTGTCGGGGTGGGGGACAGACACCTGACGACACGGGGGGACAACACAACCACTTCTCCAAGAAAGAAGAAGAAACTCTCACCTAGGCCACGAAGTGACCCAGAAGCAGCACCAGCCCCTTCCCGAGCGGGACGGGGAAGCACGAGCCACACACACCCCCCAAGCCTCCCCTTCAGCGGAGGGGCAGG
>Ga0065711_1005252_pt1 | contig 20809 bp, 16 predicted proteins | sample Hoacrofraction12_FD_59098 | JGI IMG/M metagenome (GOLD analysis project Ga0065711, IMG submission 59098) | Hoatzin crop microbial communities from Cojedes, Venezuela - Epithelial fraction 12 v2 (version 2) | ecosystem: Host-associated > Birds > Digestive system > Esophagus > Crop | place...
AATATTTCAGGAAAAGTAGATATAGGTGGAAAAGAAATATACATACTTTAGCTTATTAAATATTTGGTACAATTTCCATACAAGGTTTCATATGCAGAAATGGCTTTAAAGCTCCTTACAGAAACCCTGTTACTGCTTCGTATCTTCAAGGTCTGGCTAGCACAGTAAAGGATGTGTTGTTGATGCTTCAGAGCATCTGCAAAAAGCTATTCAGGGTTTTTGACATTCCATCTTTACAGCCTGGTGAAATACATCACTGTTTCATGTAGCCCCATCTTCATTTAAAAGGTCCCTTGAAGACAGCAGGCAAAGGCCTGAGCTAAGGATACACCTGTATCCGTCACCTCCTTCCTCTTTGTTCTCCCTGTGCCTCCCCAAGAAGTTAGATCAAAGCACCCCGACAGGGACATCTCATTAAGAAGTAACTCCCTCCCTTGACCAGGCAGCATTACATGAGGTTGCAGATTCTTGTCCATCGGACAATGTTTATAAACAGCAGAGGAATAGTACAGTACTGTCCCTCCTTTTTTTAATAACAGTTGCAGAAATCTCAGAGTGACTCTAGAATGATAGGAAGGGCAGAAGTCTCTCCCTCTGAAACACTTCTCCTTCAGACATACCTGACCACATTAACAACAAGCAGCTCAAAGACATGTAATTTAACATTAAAGAAAAAAAAAAAAAGACATCAACAAACCCCCAAGGGAGTGCTCTGAGCAGCAGAACTAATGAAGCCTCATTTTCTACAGATTTGCATCTCATGATTGATTGACTTCGGTGCAGAAGGAAAAGAAAGCACCAGCTGAAACTTTGCCTGCCCTTGGGGCATTTATAACAACTCACTTCTGTGGATTTTTGCATCTATTAAGGTTTGAGTTCATGCTGTGGAGTCTCCTGCACTAAGAAATTCAGAAGGCCCTACAGGTAGCAATTTCACTCAGCTCAGCCCTCACTGTAAAGGGAGGCCACACAAATACAGTGGTAGAGACCAAAAGGTGCTACTAATTTACTGACATGTGGTAACTCAAGAGAGCCTGAGTCCACAGACAACTTCATCTTGTCTGAGCTGTGCTGAATGGGAGCCCAGAGGAAATTATATTTTTATTTTGCCATGAGACATGGAAGTAAAAACATTTACAACCAAATAGGTTTGTCAGGTGCCCATAGGCACCATTTACATGGAATTTTTTGCCTAAGCATTTGATACTGAAATGGCACTTTACACCTGAGGCAGCACTGACAATTCCCACGTTTTCTTAGCCATGTCTTCAGAGCAGACTAGGTGGTAGGAGAAGCATAAAGTCCTCAAGTCTCTAAAGCAGCATGGCTGCAACTACAGAGGCACCTCAAACTAGAGGCCAAATGCTGAAAATGGAGGCCCTATCAAGCTCCCGAAAGCTGCCAGAAGGAACCACCAGCACAGGCATAAGAAGAGTTACATCTGCTTCTTCTGACAAGCTCACAAAAGCCCTGCCAACGCTGGTCATTCATAACCACTGCAAGCACACGGCTGCTGGGACCGCACCGAACACCGACAGCTCGACGGAGCATCATCACACCGGGCTGAGCAGCCACTTGCCTGGCACACGGCAGTCCCGGGTGTTCATTGTGCCTGAAGCAGTTTCACATGAGACAGCGACAAAGTAATTAAACTCTGAATCCTCCAGAAACAGAAGGCTGCGCTTGTCACTGCTGAGTCCCTCCTGCTAACAGGGAGCACCTTGATGACGAGTGACATCACTTGGGCCCCAGGTGACAAACCAGCCTTTCCTCCCAAATTAATATCCTGATTCACCATCCAGGAGAGAGACCCTGTTCATTTTTTAAGCATTGTACTGAAATATCAGATAATTAAGCTCCTTATTCCGAATCTTAAACAAACCCTGCAGGTGGACAAGAGATGAGTAATGAGGCTTACATTTTAGAGTCCCCAAACAATCAATGCCACTAAACATTTTCACCCTGTAAAAAGATCAGCTAGATAATCAAATATTGTATGTAAAAGGAAGGTTTACAAGTGCTAAGCTTCCATGTCTGTCAAATCCTTCAAAATCCTGGCAGTCCTGCTTCCCAATTAAAATAATCCTGTCTACCTATAACCATTCCTGTCCTATTCTCTCCTTTTGGTATGACTGTCTCACACCACTTTTCAACCCATCAATCCTCAAAATTGGGAGGTTGCTCCATGTCACATTACAAAACCTGTCACCATTTCTTTTACCATAGCAATGAGCTTCACCAAGATTAGCACCCGATATTACACCAAGCTGTACAAACACACAGCAGATACTTCCTGCCTGAATCACGTAACCGTGTAAATACACACGATAAGGGATGGTGGTATTACGTGCCTTCACAGAAGGCAAACGCGAAAAATCCTTTAAACTATCCACTATCATTCAGGTAGTCCGCGGGACAGCTTAAAATTGCTCTCTTGAGTTCCAGCCCAGTGCCTTGCTTAGGCAGCCCTTTTGGCTCACAAAAGAGTACCTCTACTACCAAAAGTGTCTGTACTACTACTAAAGAGCACCTCTACTAGCAAGCCAGCCAGTCAGCAATACCATCCCTCTTTTACACTTTATTCCCCAGCCCCTCTTACATGCATATGCAGTAAGTTTTCATGCAAGACTTCCCTACTGCCAAATGTTATGTGCAATATGGACCTTTATAAAACAAATACTGTTCATACTTATAAGTAAAGAGATTGATAGACAGGCAGCCCTCAAAAGCTGAACAGGTTAAGCGGAACCACTACATTCTGCAAGTGAAGGGTGAAACCAGCACAAATACCATGTTCAGGCAAAAATTTATGAAATAATTCAGAGCTTATGTCACTACTTACACAAAAACAAACAGTAAAAGAGTAAGTATATGTTATCCAATATAATGTATGTGAGAGAACAGGAATATTAAGCACTCAATACACACACATTCTTAAATCATAAATGTGAAATTAAACAAGTAGCTCTGCGAGCCATAGAGCTAATGAAAACCTTTTTCCTACAGCTGTGTGTCTTGTGGGTGGGCAGCTTCAATGGCCAAGGAGGTGCAAATGCCAAGTAAAGCTTCCTCCACAGTGGAGATTCCTACGGCTCTCTCCCGGATAAATTCTGAGGGGTTTAATAAAGAGCTGGCCTCACACTACACTTTGTCCCTCAGTCAGATCAAACCAATGTGCTCTTATCTCCTATACTCAGATACTTATTTTCAGAAATCACTCTTTTTTAAAGTCCCTGCTGTCTAAAATAGCTCTCAGGACCTAGAGTTAAGATGGACAGGGAAAGAATATAAAGGAGCACACACAAGGACCACAACTGTTTTGGTTTCTCTCCTTGCCACATTTCAGTTGCAAGGTGACTGCTCTACCAGCGCATGGTAATGACAAACACCACTACAGATGACATCCTAAACCCTGCTTGGTCCAATTATGCAAGCAGGAACACACCAATCTCTATCTAAGTACAGCCCTTGCACTCTCACAGTTCACTAATGGGGAACAGCAGCAGCTGGTCAGTTTATAGCAGTCAAAGCAGTACCAGAAGGACTCGTGACTGTTAGCTAGGCAGAGAAGAGCAGCATGGGCATGCTTTCTCTTCTTCCCCAATCTGCCAGATTGCACAACTGTGCGATTAACCTTTACTCTAGCGACCATCAGGACTTTCCACATCAGGATGAACACAAACACCTGTTTCCAGATGTTGTTGTGGTAAGCAAAATGTGCACATACTGGGATTAGATAAAGTCGCAAAGAATAGTTGGTTCATTTCCTTTATCGTCTGCTTTGCAAGACATAAAGAGCAAAAATAACAGATTCCATAACCTTAGAAACTTCCATAAAGCAACATGCTTACATCTCAGAATTGCCAGAAAGCCTGCAGCCCACCTGGTTTCAGCAGAGAAGCTTGCTAGCCAGACCTTCTGCACAAGAGCTGGAGTATAAACTGGCAGATGCAGCCAGCATTGAGCGTTCAGGGTGCTAGTCCCAATCCTACTGTGAGCACATTAAGCAAGTCATTTTACCTTTCTGTCTCAGTTTCTTTATCTGTGAAATGGAAATGCTGATACTTAAGTAGAGGAATTCAAATGAAGGAGTACATTCACACAGGCTCTAAAACTCAACAGCGCTGATTGTCAGAGACCCGAGACAGCCCGAAATAGCTGCAAGAATATTTCACCTACGTCCTTATTAGACTTTAGTTATTCCCAGAGGTGAGAGATATAACAACCCAGTATCTCCTGCAGGTTTAGTCCAACATGTTAGAGTCATAAAGTCAGACAAGGCCATTCTGTCACCATCAGTGACCTAAGTCATTCCCCTCACAGTTTAATATTCATTTTAAGAATGACTCGAAGAATTTACCCCAAACAATTTTTGCAGATATGCTTCTTCAGAAGCTCACTACTCAAACGCTGAGAAGACTTCTTCATTCACAATGTTATTGTGAGCTAGTTCATCCCCCGCTTTTCTTGTGCCAACATTGTTCTTCAGCTTAAATAGCCCTTTTCCCTTCCCGCTCTATTTTGGCTCTGTGTATTTACAGAAGTCAACTGCAACCCTTCTGTGTCTTGATTTTAGCAGGCCAAACAAAATTAGGCTTTGCTGAGGCCCTGTTCCTACTGAGGGCTCTCACTGAATTCCAAGAGGCAGAGGTGTAGCAGAACTGATCTTGCCTTTCTGCCATTATAACCCTGTGACGTATTAGGCTTTTGTGTTAAACAGAGTAGGAGCCCACAGTGGGTGGGTGCCTCAGCTGTCAGAAAGATTAAAATAGCACACAAAACAGGAGGTCATAGAGTTGCAGTGTCCTTTATAGAGTATGCTACTTTGTGTTATTTATTATTTCCATTGCAAAAGATGCAGCTAGAACACAGAGAACATGTCTCCTTGCGTAAAAGCATCACAATAGAGGACCTGGGTGCATAGAAGCTGCAAAACCCCAGCCAGGCCAATCATTCTGCATGAACTACATCCTGTGGAAACAGAGGCAAACTCACCAACTCTCCAGCTTTTGTGCTCAAATACCGGGCGAGAAGCCTACATTACCTTCATAGCTATTTCATGTCACTGATCTACGCACATTTCTTAGGACAGATTACCTTCAGATGTCAAAATGGGGGGAGGTCAGGGGAAGAAGAAACAGTAAACATTGAGTTTAGGAATTACATCATGGAGAAAAGAGATGCCACCCACACAGCTGCCTTCTGCATATACCTGAAGACACTACCGCATTTACAGCAAGGCCTGTCTCCAAAGTCCTCAGCTTCAGGTTTGCCCTCTCCCCTGTGGCTATGCCAGTCACATCCCACAACATCTGCCACTGTGCTAATGACTGCAGCCACAGCAAGTAATGAGCCCTCACACACCTGCGCAGCTCCGTGAAGCAGCTGGCAAGTCCCCTCACCCATCTACAAACTCTACATCTGCATCCACCCATTCCTCCAGTGAGTGCTTGGCCCCAGTCACAGTACCACCATCGCTCCTGATCTTCAGCTCCACCTTTGCACCCTCTTTAGGTGGGACTCACAGTGCAGCACCCACTGCCTCTCTGCTCCCAAGAATTCAAGCTTCATTGCATCATGTCTCATTAACAACTATGGCACACACAAACTGCAAGACACAAGTATTTTCTTCACTGAGATCTTGCCACACCAGCTGACTCTCTCAGGTGGCCAGCTTCACTAGGGTATCAGAAAAGGATATGTGAGCATCCCAGGCAGACAATTATAGGATGACTAGACCATGTTAAAAAAGTTTCTTCCTAATCCTGTCAGATGCTTCTTGCCTTAAGCCCTGAAGCTCTAAGATATATTGATCACCATCTCCTTTTATCCTGCACAACTGAGCTGCATTTATTCTCAAATTCCTTGGCCATCCCTAATCCCACTCACTTGACAACCTGAGCCATCTCTGGTGGCACCGACTTCTGCTGTCCTAGTTAGGAGGAGCGTGCATATGTATTTCTGCGTTTCATGCAACTGCTAGCTTGCCAGAAAAAAATGGACAGAACAATTGACCCAGTAGCTTCTACTCCATGCCAGAGTTCATCTGATGCCTGTGTGTACACAAGCCAGAAACTCCTTTAAGGGGTAAGGCTTTGTTGACCCTCAGAACTACTAGAAAAATCACATCCAAGTTTCCTGAGGTATGTCAGACGCTACTGAAGGGAGTGGCAGGGCAGTAAGAGGGCTAATCTTCACAAGCAGAGGCCAGTTTACACCATTTCACCTGTGCTAAGACCACTTTTATCTTGGAAACTCAGAGAAGTGAAGTTATCTAGAGGGACCTCAGCTCACACCTTCCACAAGAGAAGGTTAGTTACCACCAGAATACACTGCACACTACCACAACGAGCCTCGAATTATCGATCCTCAGCAAGGTATCCAAGCCAAAATAATATGCTTTCGAGTAAGAAACCCCCACCCTAACCTTTATTCATCTCACAGCCTAAATACACATGTTTGGGTTTCAATTTCCAACCCTTTTTTCAGCAAGCCAAAGTAAGATAACACTATCTCCCATGCACAAATAATTATTCACACAGTACTGTTCTGCAGCAGTTGCTGTTTCGCTTACCTTTGGTATGCTCTCCTACATACAGCAGTATCAGGCTGGAAGTGTCCTGTTGAAGTCCTTCCTCCAACTCCAGGGCTGTAGCTGGGTTCATTGCTTAAGTCAGGTATTCAAACATTCAGACCATTTAGCTGCTCTTGCGTGACCCCTTGAATAACACAGGCTGTGGGATTTCATATAGTGCTTCCAGAAGCAGCCCGTAGCTTGCCTGGGGATCTTCTTAAAAAGGCCAGTCTCAAAGTTTTAAATCTCACCTCAATCTACTATAACTTTCACAGGATGCAACAATCAGTATTATTCCAGTCAAGTGCATACTATTGATTTATACAGTAGTATGATAAGGTTGTCAATGTTTTCTACTCCAATCTTCATGCATCCTCACACTTTTTAATTTTTTTAGGGGTCAAAGACAGGAAAAAAGCAAAAATCACTGCTAAGTATCGAGCAGAGGGTTTCAGTGCAAAGAGCTCTGCTCTCTTCACCTTTGCTGACTGCAGCTAATTGAGAACCCAGCAGGGCAAACAACCAGTCCAAACTGTTTCCTCCAAGCTGTAACCTCACATAAGCAATGGCGAATACCGCAGGGCTGGGGTCTTACCCTACCAGGGGGACATCACAGGCAGGGCCCCCCCCTCCATCCCATGGATGGCCTGCTTGCCCTTGTGAGGCAGATCCAAGGCTGCTGGTCTCACAGCAGCAGCTAGGGAAACCCCTCCTTGCTTTGCCAGGCTGAAAACTGACAGCTTAACCCCAGTCTTCGTACTCTGCACTTCAAGCCAGCTCTAGACCTGCAAGAGCACACTGCTGCTCACTTTGGAGCTGTCCTTTTCCCCTCATGGATTCTTGCAAGGTCTTTTGGCACCTTGTTTTCCTCACCAGGTAGGAAACCTCTGCAAAGCATCTTCACTTTCTGCACCATTTGCTGAGGAAGGAGGACATCTTCAGCTATAGCTTGGCAGTTGAACACAGACCTCATAGGCTGAATCACAGGCTTACCACAGAATCAGGTAGAGAAGAGGAAAAACTCTCCAAGATGGCAGGTCCTAGCTTCTTGTAGCTGTGCTTGGGACACAGCTCTTCTTTCCCTTCCTGCCTTCCTTATCCCCTGAGTACCTCCACCTGCCACCCCACCCTAAGCACAGGTGGGTCTCTTCACAGTTACCCAACACCACTGCCTGCAGGTTGCACCTGACTCCTCCTCTTCCTCCTCCTCCTCCAATCCCCCAGTGGGGGCAATCAGGCCGGCAGCTGTGATCTGCCCTCCACAGCTGGAGGAGCTGAGGGGGGGGAAAGGTAGGGAGACTTGCTTTGCTAACCCACAGAAGATGAGGGTCTCCTCCAGAGTCCCTGTTACGTGCTTTATAAAGTAGTCTGCCTTGCTTTACCAAGCAGACCTTCAGTCTCCCTGACTGCCCATTTCTACACCCTTTGCTGTCGCCATTAGACTGTGCTGCTTCTGTTCTCTGTTTAGACCAGGAAGGTGGGAAAAGGCTATCTCTTGGGACAGGGGAATGCAGCAGCTAAGGTGAAGGAGCCTTGATCTCAGCACAGCTGTGACCTGCCATCAGAGCAGGACACAGCCACAGCAACCTTGGTGGATGTGCTTCAGAGCTGAAGACGCCTAAGCACAATACAGAGGACAATGCAGCTGAAAGGGGGAAGATACATACACCCGACTTAGGACGCTCGTCTCTCTGGAGTCAGCAGTGAGAAGTACCTCCAGAGAACAATTCAGAGCACTTGTCTCTCTGCGCTCACTGTACGGTGAATTAAGACAGCCTGTCCTTTTAGTACAGGCTAATCTAACTTAGATGCTTTGAGTTAGGCAGCATGAATGCAGTTTCCTCTTTCTTTCCCTCTCTTGGTAATTTCCTAGTGTTGCTTAAATGCTACAGAAATCACACTGAAAGTTGGGTAGAGAGAGTGCATTGGAGTCATTGCCATCTGCCTGAGTATACAGCTGGGGATATTAATAATCATTTCTTCCATTGGAGCTTGAGGGGAAAAAAAAGAAAATACAAGAAAAAACCCAAGTGTTTTGTAGCTTCCTGTTTGAATTAATCTCCTCTGACAACTGCTGATTTGGGTTTGTGATTCGATCCTCCATATGTCTAGCTCTATTGGTCAATTAAGTGCAAGGGGCGATTGGGAGAAGCAGTGATGCTCAGAGTGATTATAAGAGGAAGCATCATGCAGTACTTAGGACATGCAAAGCTGGCTGGCACACTCAGCATTCACACGGCCAAGCTGAGCATGAGCTAGCTGCTGCTGCTGCTTTTCAGGTCAAGGAGATTCTCCCTGGCTCTTACGGAGGCAAGACACAGCTGCCTGGCAGTTGACCATTTGTGAGCAAGGGGCACAGTTGCAGGGAGGGAGGGAGCAAACAAGCACCAGGAACTGGGGGGAGAAGGGGATCAAAAAATAAATAAAACACTACAGAAACATGAATAGCTTCTTCCATTATCCATTGCTGTAGACAGACAAACACAATACGAGCCAGAAAAGTTAGAAGCTGGGACCAGCAGAGAAAATGAGAATCATCTTAGAATAATCCAGATTAGTACGTAAGAGGGAAAATAAATGGAAACCAGGACATTAAAAGAGGTAGATTTGGAAAATGGTAATGATCAAATAAGGGCTGTGGGATAGAGTGGACAGCAAGTTAACTTACAGATCTGTAACGCTGTATAGCAGCAGAAAAAAACCCAAGTTAACATAATGCTGTGCCTCATCTGCAGAGAAATCATGTCAGAAAGTGAGGAGTTACTGGCCCTATGTACAGATCTGGCAGGACAGCACCTGGAACACCGCCCTCAATTCTGGGCAACACGCATTTACAAAAGATGTTGATGAGCACAGGGAATATAGAGAAGAGCAGCAGAAAAAAAAATGATTAAGGGTCTGAAAGCACTGACATATGAGAAGAGATTAAAATAATTAAATATGTATTGCTTGGCAAGGGGTAAGATTAACTGTCTACAAGTGTGTAAATATCAAGAAGGTAGAAGAATTGTATTAAGGGGTATAAATATAAGTGTAATAGAGCAAAAGTAAATACAGGCTCAATATTAAAAACAAAAAAAATCCTTAGCCCCGAGATTCTTTTAAACTCTCCTTGAGAAGGTGAGGCTTATTGCTTGCAGCAGCTGTGGTGGCATGAAGAGAACAGGGTTGCAGTCATGCCTCAGCGGCAAGCCTCCACAGAAACAGACCCAGAGAAGAAAGTAACACCTCATGAGTCACCAGTGATCAGGAACAGCCCAAACTGGCCAGCAGACAGCTCAGCAGAAGCCAGGGCTGTGGCACCTATGGGCCAGCTGCTGTGGCAGAAGGTAGCAGAGCAAGGGAATGGAGACTGAGCTCTGTCTTCGAAGGGCACCTGAAAACCACTTTTCTTGGGTGCAGGAATCAGCGTTAGCTTCTAACCACCTTCTCCTTCCATCCTTACACCCACTTTTTCCATTTTCACCAGCTAAACCAGGAAGGCGTTGGGATGCGGCCTCCTCACTGGTCTGCTCCGCAAGGGCGTCTCCCCGTCCTGGCTTGCTCTGCTGTCGGAGCCCCGCGTCAGAGCCATCAGCAGACGGTGCATTCTGCGGTGCCGTGAAAAGTGCTGCTGGCACTGCTCCTGCACGCTTACCAAAATTGGCCGTGTCACTTTAAATACATTAGACAATAAATCATCCCTCTGAGACAGCCCCAAAGGAAAAACAGGCGAAAAAAATAGTGCTTAAAAGCCCTTTTCTATTACAAAGCCTCTGGGGAGCTTTTAAACTTGGAGAGTTTTTTAAGTGAATTTTATGCCTTTTTCTTCCCCTTTGCCTGCCTTTATTATCAGTTGCTAACATTAGCCTTGCCTTTCCATGACCAAACTTTCATCCAGGCTCCTTTTTTTTGGATTCCTCCTGTAAGTTTCTCCCCCTTCTCTCTCCCCTCCCCCTACATGTACACACACAAATGCCCATAATGTCCATATAACAGTCTCTTTCCCATTCAGCATCTCCTCTTAAACTGAAATTACTCTGCCAATATTCCTTTCCTCCATAACACTCTTCCCTTCCCTGCACTTCCCTTTTTCCCTTTCCTCTGACTGTAGTCCCCTCTCTCATGTGTCATTGTTCATGTCTGGTTGTACCGGAACAACTTCAAAATCCTTTCCCTGCTTTCAGGAGGACTGTGTAAATTTTGCAGCTTGAACCTATTTTTACAAAGCACTTTGGTGGGTTTTCTTCCTTACTGAGCGTATTCCTTCACCCTTGCCTTAGGAGTCATCAAGCACTACGGACCTAGAAGAACAGTGTCTCTTGTACAGCCCTCCAGTACCAGCTTTTCCCAACTGGACTACAGAATAATGTTTCCTCCATTTTCCAGCTCTCAGTAAGTCAGCTGTGGCTATACAACCAGATCTCCCATGCAACACTTAAACTGTTCTCCTTCCTAGTGGGTTTTTTTGTCCTTAAAAACTTGATCATTAAAACCTTGAGGAATAAGTCCAGTCTGGGTGTATGCTTTTCTAGAGCTGTGTGGGAGACGTGAGTAGCATTTTCCAGTTAAACACACAAAGTTTACATCTTCAATCACATATATGGGTTGTTAGTCAGGGCAGAAAGAGGGCATATAAGTTAAATGAGGGCAAGTTTCAGGAAGCTGCAACTCTGTGAAACAACCAGATGATTTTCCACAGGCACCATGCTGGGGACTGAAATACACCTGTCAGCCTCCAACTATCATAAAGTAACTTGCACGCCACCGCTGACCCAGCAGAGTTCTGCACAGACACCACGAATGAATTTTGTTGTGTTACACCTAGGACTGTCACCCAACAAGTTTCCCACCAAGGTGGCTAGTTATACCATAGCATGTGGGAGACCCTGTCAGCGGTCAGTGCAAAGCACATTGGCATGGACAGCAGTAATTATTCTAACTGACTGTTCTTCATTTTGTTCGATTTTTGTTCCTACAGGTGCAAGCCCAATGCAACATTGTGATCTACAGTTCCTCTTTGCTGCCACCTGAGTGCCATGTTGCTCAGAAACGTGACTTCTAGAGAAATACAACATAACGCAGTAGAAGATAGCGTGTTGATTAAAAATGAAGTTAACGATCTTTATCATTGGCAACCAACCCAGTAAGGCACATCTCAAACCTGCACAAAATATGGTATTTTTTTATCACTAGAAATGGTGAGGGTCTGACAGTCGGGGCAGCAAAAGCGAACACACTTGATAGCTCTGTCCTTTGCATACAGAGTGTGTTGGATTCACCCTGAATGGGGAATGAATTAAAAAAGGAGCAGGAATCAAAACATTTAGTTGGCACCACACGACAAATTGGACAGGCTGGAGCATGGAACGGGGGAAAAGAAAAAGGAGACGGCAAGAGAAAGAAAACCCATCACTTTGACGCCTTGTGGCTTCTTGGTCTCCTTGGCAGTCAACACTCATTCTCAGAAGCTGATGGCGCATCCTTCATACTTCTAGCCCATGTCTCCCCCTCCTCCCCAATCCCTTCCCAGCTATAGCCCAGGTGACTGAATATCAGCCCCAGGGTGGCCAGGAAAAGGGTGTGGGGGGACACAAACATGGAGGACTAAAGCCTGTGTGAAAGCAAACACTGCGTCCTGGGCATTTGTCCAGGGAAGCGGGAGGTGGGGACGGAAATGAAAGGTCTATGTTCTCCCTAATCATTTCCGCCACAATAAGGGAGAGAGTGCGACATACACCAGTGGATTGCAGCCATTAGAAATAAACCACTGGCGGCTGGCAAATTGTAAATTAGAGAGCCAGAGTGAGAAGAAAGAAAATCAAAGGGGGGACGAGGTCGTGTTTTATTTCACTTGTAGCGCTTTTCAAATTCAGCCCTAACCAAACCTGATTAAAGTAAATCCCTTTTTTACGGCCTGTGGAGTCTATAAGATTATGGTGTTAATGGAAGTGTGATTCGATCCATCAGTAATGGTGCATGTCGGGGCCCAGGCGCCTCAGACAAGTCCATTTTTTAAGACGTATTTATTGTTTCTTTCCCCCCCCCTCCTTTCTGTTCTCTGCGTTGCGGGGTTTAATTGAACAGTTTAAAGTGATTCTTCTTCAAGGCCCATTAATTGATTTTATTTGTGTATTCTCCAGGGGTCAAGGGGAAAATATATAATAAAACAGAAGCTCCAGGTCTGACTTTGTCACAGTTCCCACCTTTCCACAAACATAAAGCACATTTCATCTTTAGCACTTCAGATTTCTCCTCTTCCCACCCTTATTCCCTGCCACTACTGCTCTCAGATGTTAGTCTCTCTGCTTTGCCTTTTCCACTGTTAATCTCTAAAATTTGCCACCGTTATTGGGAGCACAAGGCAGCAATCTCCCTCCTTCTTTTCCCGCACAACAAATACCACATTGGTTTTAAAATGCCGCTTTGCTTTTAGGGACTCCAGATGACTTACTGTGCCCTAAACTGAGGGGAGGTGGTCCTCGAAGCTCCGGTCATTTCCTCTAACAACAATTTTCATGAGGTTCTTGGACAATGCTTCCCCAGCAGTCTGTCTCTTTCACACCGCTAGCCCCATGGGGCATGTGAGCCTCTGTGCAATAGCCAAAAGCGGCTGCTTTCTGTCCCCGAGTCTGCAAGGGGACACCTTTTCCTTCTCAGTCTCCCCCGATGCTCAGCACAAGGTAACTGGCTGCTCCAAATAAATATATATCAAACTGGCTTCGTTTACTTCAGACAGTGCAATGACATTTGTTTCCGTCAGCTCCCAGCTCCACTCCCTAAAGCCGGCCCCAAAGACAATTTTTTTTCTGATTCACCTTGCTGAAGCACTTACTCTCCCCTTTCATGCTGTTCTTCTGCAGAAGTACATTTCTTTTAATAGAGTTTTCAAAACACAAGGGGTTTCTTTTTATTATTATTTTAAAATCACAAAATGAACCAGGAAGTTTTCATCCTCCCACTCACCTAAATCAGGTCCTTTCCACAAACTGTCTCTAAACAGATGGAAGACAAAAGACACTGTTCTTTACATCCTCTGATTGACATGGTTTGGGTGAGAGACCATTGCCACAGCTAGAGCAGTTCTTCAGGGGTGCAGCCTTCCCAATCGGTTTCACGAAATCCTGAGTTTGTTTTAAAATTCAGCATCACATAACGCACTGGATGGGACCAAATCCAACACAAACCTCTTAGCAGTGGAGCTCTTGTCCTGCTTGGACCTGGCTGCAGAAAAAAAAATCCATTCTATACTACAGCTGATGGAGAAATTATGGAGGCAGAATGTAATTACCCAAGAGTGGACGTCTGCCTTACTCCCTTTACTCTTATGACAAGTACTATAGCATCTTTAAGCAGGCAGAATTTCAGATCTATGTCTGAAATCACAGCAAGGGAGGATTCACTGATGTTGTACAGGGGAATAGGTTACAATAAAGGCAAAAGAAGAGCTCCCCCTGCTAACTCATCAGCAAGCTTTCCATTCAACCTTTCCAAGGTTGAAAATACGAATCCTGAGCAAGTTATGTCTCCACTGAGTTCCTAAGCCCTGTCCAGAACAAAACCTATGTAGCTGGAGATGCTCTCTCAGGTCTGTGACATTGCTCCCCATTGTCACTGGAGCACAGTTTCCCAGGATGCCAGCTCATTGATGAGCATGTACTCCCTCTTTTGGCAAGACATGGGGACATTACTGTGAGGTGAATATGCTCACCTGGTTACTACTAAGAAACACGTACTGCTGTGTTATGGTTTTCTCTAGTTACCCTCATCTTCTGGCTCTAGTTTTACAAGTGTGTTTGGAATCACCACCTTGTCCTTTCACACTTATTCCTCTACCTTATTCCTTGCTCTGCTAAGATATGGTCTGCTGAGATACCTCTGATGTCTCTGCCACGATATGCTCCTTAAGATGTCTGGCTGGTGATTAGCCTCTTCTACAGCAAACATCTCATTTACTTAAAGGTCATCAAGACAGTATCCTTGTAACAGGAGTTCCCTGCATTTATAAGCATCATGATCTTTGGAAGAAGGAAAATAAGTTCTCTTGAGAGGTCTGACCAGCTGTGATCTAGGCCTGCACCATTATCTAGCATTTCTACTGTAATAGCTGTATTTCCAGGTTGCTGTCTGCAGAGTACTGTGTCCACTGGACAGAGTTCCATACTGTAGCTCTTGACCCTGGAAAGCAATGTTCTAAACTTTCAGTTACAGCCACACTCTGTCAAACAAGATTTAAAAAAGTTTCCTCTGTGCATACCAATGCAAATACCCACCACCATTCTACCCGTGTTCTTCTGTCAAGGTTGAACATCCTACAAGTTCATTATCACCTGAATTCAAAGAATCCATCTCCTCCCCAAGATCTTTCATCCTGATCCATCTTGGTATCTTTTAGCAGGGTTTTCACTCTTTGTGCTTCAGCTATAATTTCATTTCAGCATAACCTTGACTTGCCTATGCTACCAGAGCGAAAGATCTGCTCTGTCTAATTGTTCACCCTCCCCCATATACATATGAAACTCAGTGTCCTCCCTTAGCTAATATAATACAAAGGAATCAATCTGTCAGGAACACATACCCGCGCAGCCTCAGCAAATTAACCTTGCAGAGTAATTAGGGCAAGTGCCATGGTGTTGGTATCATGGCCTCATTTTGCTGCTCTAAGCATTAAAAAACTACCACAGCACAGCTACCAGTTAAAATCAATAGCCCACTATATTAATAAGAATAAAGCTAACCAAGTTCTTCCTTGCTCCTGTGTTGGGTCATAAGGATGTTCGGAGGAGTCTGGAGGTCCCTGTTGTTATAGCTTTGACAGAGACCAGGCTTGAAGAGCGGCTGCTCTTCAAGGAAGGCAAGAGACTCTCAGAGGCTCAAGCAGAGGACAGATTTACTAGACGAGATCATAAGAAGTTGCCAAACAGCCTTTCTAGGCCTGTCATGGCCTAGGAGCCAGGGAAGTCAGAGAGTTTCTATTTGCACGGCATAATTGGCGGAGCCTGTCACAACATTGCGAAAGCCAGCTGCTGCTTTCTGCTCAGAGCTAATTCCACCTGATTTATTTAATATCGTAATGAATACAATCCGTTCTCACCACCCCCCTCCACACACACTCAGCCAGCAGTCAGAGAGAGCAGACGCTGCAGACAAAGCTGCACAAGCAGGTGGTGTGTGGTGCCTTGGCTCTTCCAGCGACCGAGCAGCACAGTGATGTGCTCCAGGGAGAGAGGTGGGACACGTGCCAGGGGAACACAGCAACGCACACAGTCTCCTCACACCTAAGAGCTGCCTGCAGGTCTACAGAGACAGCAAATGCATGGATGACCAGATGTGACTACAAGTGAAGGACGGGGCATAGCGCTGGAGGAACCTACCCTCAGCTCGGATTTAGGAAAGACCAGGAGAGATTTAAAGACGTGTTGCAAGGGCTTGGAGAGGTGCAAAGGGGTGAAAAGAGGAGATACTCAGGAGCTAGGGTAAAATAAAGTCAATTTGCTTGACTTAAGGGAAGATGCCAGCAGAGCTAGTGAGTAAAGACACATCATCTAGAGAGAGAGCTGCTGAAGAGTATCAGAAAGCTCTGCAGGCAGGTCTCTAACTTCTTCTTCCCACCGTGAAAAAATAATAGCCAAGTCCACTGTAATCCAACTGTGGCCAAGCCAGGAGTAGCAGCATCTGAAAATCAAAAAGCCCTAGAAAGACAGTAACTTCTGACAAAATTTGTTAATCATTTAGCTTTGAGGCTTCCGGCCGATCAAAATGCAAGCAGGTACAGCCGGCAAGGGAATGAGTTCTGCGGGACAAAGATGGTTTCAAGAGCTGGACCAAAGATGGAGCTTTTGGCAGGATAAATCGGACTGTGGCAACTAGCAACAGCACCAACGGCAGCTATGGAAAGAAGCAAAAGTGAAGGGAAGGGGAAATACTGTTCCCCTCCACACTGCATCAAGGGGGGATTGCAGCCTGGAGGAAGGAAGGAAGTCTGATACTCCTAGTCTCTCTCGCTGGTGCGAGACCAAAAGAAGACATGCACAAAAGTAGCCTTTCACGCAACAGCAGAATCAATACTGGTTTCAAACTGGGCTGTTCAGTGGGTACTCTGACAGCATGCTCGAAGAACTGAGATGGCATTCAGGTGAGCTGCTTCAGTGTCACAGCTGTAGGGGGAAAAGATACAAAAGACAAAAAAGGAGTCTGGAAACTGCTGAGAGAAAGCGATCTTTATCTAACAAAGGACGAGCCAGATGGAGGCAACCAAGTAGTCTTAGGATATGGAAGAAGAATGTTGTTCCTTAGAAAACAACTGTTACAAGTATTTGCTGGCTCTGGAAATATTTTATCTGCTGTTTCCACCATGGAAACATCTGGTTACGCCCAGATAATTTGGGCCCTTAATATTTATTGCAAATGCTGCTAACTGACCTTATTTCAGAGCCCATGTCAATCGAGAAGTTGCAGAAGGTGGCTGCGGTTGGTCAGACAGTCTACCATGTAATACGCAGCTGTCTTTTTCAGCTGGTAAAGTGTTCAGGGAGATACTTTCATGAAGTAAATCCTTACCTAAACATGCACAAAAAGAGTTCTCTTTAGAGTGTCACATACTGTTACAGTTTTTAAGAAGCTGGTCAAATCCAAACATTTCTTTTCCTGCCCCTCTTAAATGGGTGTTTTCCAAAACTCAGAATAATTAATCTGCAACACGTCCAACAGAAGCTGTGCATAGGAACTATCATCGATGCAAGAGCCATGATACTGAAGGTGCACTATCATCAGGATGAGCTGCCACCTGGAGCGGACAGATGGAGATGAAGGGGAGGAGGGAGAAAAGCCAGTTGAGTGAATGGTTTCATTAAGCTGCAAGGAGGAAGGAAAGTATGTAGAAATGAGATTCAAGAGTGTTTAGACACTGGCAACAAGTCAGTGTGTTTGTACCGCTCAGTGGAAACAAGGACCTTTGCCCTGCCCTGATGAAAAGTTTTGCTGGTCTCCTACCAAGGAAGGAATGATGGTGTAGTAACATCCTGAGCTTACTTTTCTCCCTGATCCTTCAGAAGGGCTTAGAGAAAGACATGCTCCAGGCCCCCTCCTCCCCAGTGCATCCCTTACAAAAGACACAGAACGCTCCCGGGCAACTCTTCAGAGAATTAATTAGTTTAGATCCCCAGCCAGGGTGGAGAGGCTCAATAAAACTGCTAGTCTCTTATATTGATACCAAGTCTTTAGGTATTAATCCCAGGCTCTTGGTGACCTGGAACACCAGCTATGCTAACAACAAACTTAGAGTCACAAAGACGACTAAGTGTGAAACCAGATTTAAAGATTTAGCAGCTATTCTCAGCAGTCTCCTGTTTAGGCAAAATGCGTCAAAGGCATTTGGAAACTACTGAGAGGTGCTCTGAAATGGTAGCTGATTTCACGGCTGACAATGAACAGCAGAGCAAGGGGCTTATCTCCGAGATAGAAGCGAGAAGAAGGAAAACTGCCACCAGCTACAAGAAAGACCAGATCTGACCTCCTGCGTGAGAACGCTGCTTTCTCAGCCAGTGTCATCTGCCCCATCCTCCTCTGAAAACGCAGTTTAAGAGGAAGGAGGGAAGGAGTTTGAAGGGGTGAAGAAAGCAGAGCTGGTGGACTGTAATGGGGAATCCTGACGCTTGCAGGAGCTCTGGCCACCCACCCTCCTTCTCTGCCCATTACAGCTCAGAGACATTCCAATCTGCTCAGGTAATGACTGGAGGAAGCGGATTTCCTATCCTTGGATCTGCTGCCACTCTGAGTTTGCAGCAGACATTTTGTAATCAGAGAGCCTGTCAAGAGAGACAAGAGCCTTTAGCAGAAGAGAGGAGTTAATTGCGTAACAAGGGATTTAAAATCTTTGCAAAGGGGGACAATAAAAGAAACAATTATGGAGTTTAACCACTGCTGCTGGCACGGTGTTGAATGTCATTTGTCCTTAGCTACACTGATATAGTTAAACAGTGCGCACTCAGGGCTGACGTTTTGGTTTGCTGGTGATTTTGGAACGTCAGCAAAAGTTTTGTTTCATACTAAACCAAATAATTTTTTCTATTTCAAGCATTTAATTAAAAATGATTAGAGGTTTTATTTTAAAGAGAAGTTGATTCCAATTGACACAAACCCAAGAATTACATTTTTTTGGAAGTGGGAAAATGGAACATTTTGATTTTGGAGGAATTTGGGGATACTACTTTGAGAGCTGTCGAAATAGACACAAAAGCTGCCATGTAGTCAGCATTTATTGCCCTACTTTATTCTGTATGCATTCAGATACAAACCCAGCTGAGACCGTAACAGTCCATTTTCACAAAGCAGATTTAAGGCCGGTGTTTATTTTGCCTTTCATGCACATTTCTAAAGGTGTATTTGTTAAGCAGAAGTGTGAGAAACAACTTCTTGACCTGAAGCATCTACGGCTGGCTGGAGGAGGCAGACTTTCTCCTGCTCTTGCTCCAAACAATTACTAGTAGTTAGGCATTACAAGGATTAAATTGCAGCATTTCTGCTACAACCTGCTACAGAGAGCAACTCTGGGTCACTCTGCCTCCCCAAGTGGCATTAGGGAAACACAACCTGAGTACTGTGCCTTTCACAGAGGGAACTGGTAATCTGTTGTATGTGTTGATATATGGTAGAAACCATCTCAAGCAGTTTGAGACTTCATCTACACCCAGAGCTGTAATTGCTTTGTACCTTGGCAAAGCTGTGCAGAGGAATGGTAGCAAAGATTTACTCACTGACTGAACTCCAGCATTACATGTACACATCTGACTATAACTTTCTTGCAGTTTTATTTTACTCCCCCAAAAGAGAAATTCAAGTAAAAATGACTTGAATTCAATCTAAGGCATTTGTTTGGATGAGGCTGTTACTAGAGATGCCTTGCAAGGTCTGTTCTCCAACCTAAGTCTAAATAAAAAGGGCAGTGGCTTGACTAGAATTCACCTGAAATTAGGCACATAATGCAGAGAGATTAATTTTGGAAGGGCTGAGTACTCACAGCTATAGCCCCTTATAGTATCATTCCGGTGTAAATGCAATAGGAATAATAAGGCAGGTGGAGGCATGTTGGACCCGGGAGGCCAGTTACCCAAGACTTTAACATAGCACTTCAAGGAACAATAGAGATGCCTTAGTAAGTAAGATAATACGGGATGAGGTTTGAATCTATTAGTTTTGGCATCTGGGAAATTCAGAATAACAAAATTCAATATTATAATATGGTTTGTCTTCATAAAACCATACAACCTAACCAGAACATGTTGATTTTTAGAGCTTAAAATCACCTTCATGTAGAAAGAATTTTTTTGTCATTCTAATTTTTTACAGGAACTGCTAAAGAAGGGCAGGGAAAGAAATTTGGTTAAAGATTCGCCAGCAGATTTACGACTCTTGAAAATGAAACATCCTGTTTTGAGCCACCAAAGCAGGATGGTCTGGGTGTGCCAGATCTGCCCTATGGCTCAGCTCCTTCTGGCCAGCCACTGCTGAGGAGAGGGCAAACGATGACTAGTACAGCATGCTCCATCCCACGAGCTGAGTGTCACACACCTTGTGTGGGCACTGCCAAAATCCTGCAACCATAAGTCCCTCTTGCTAATCCCTCCACCTGATCTGCAAAGTGGGACCTGAACCTGCCGTCTCACCTTGCACTCCTAAGAAGCAGAAGCAGCTAGCAACTCAGATTCTAAGCCAAATTACACCCATTTGGAGAGAGAAAAACTTCACCACTGAGTTAAGAGCTCATTTCTTACTGCATATTTTGGGGGCTAGTCTGCCAAAGAGAGGATACTGGGCTAGACAACTTCTGATTCAAACACATTCGGCAACACCTGTGTTTGCCAGGGAAAAGTATCTTTTGACTGATACATTCGCTTTTGCCCCATTCTTCTTTGTTTGAAGATGAACTCTTTGTACATAATTTAAGTGCATCCCTGACCGGCTGTTATTGTCCCAAGGTCTTCCTCCCATCAGTATTCTCTAAGAGGGAGCGTGCTTCATTCCTCCTGTAATGCCCTAACTTTTTCATTGCTTCTTTATGCTCACTTCTCACCAATCTAAATAATGGATCAATTGAGGTTTTATTCTTTGCTTTAATTAGGTCTTGAATTTTGAGAGTATTTCACTGTAATTACTTCATTAAACGTGAACTGAAAAGCAAAAACCCTCCAAAACAAACAAAGTTGTGTGTGTGCTCTTTTATCAGTTTTTTTGTGATATATAAAGGCAGACAATTTT
>Ga0065711_1005253_pt1 | contig 20809 bp, 8 predicted proteins | sample Hoacrofraction12_FD_59098 | JGI IMG/M metagenome (GOLD analysis project Ga0065711, IMG submission 59098) | Hoatzin crop microbial communities from Cojedes, Venezuela - Epithelial fraction 12 v2 (version 2) | ecosystem: Host-associated > Birds > Digestive system > Esophagus > Crop | place...
ATTCAAGACCCGCCTGGACAAGGTCCTGTGCAGCTTGCTGTAGGTGACCCTGCTTCAGCAGGAGGGTTGGACTAGATGACCCACAGAGGTCCCTTCCAACCCCTACTATTCTGTGATTCTGTGATTCTGTAATTGAAAATTCCATTAACAAAGAATGTTGGAGGGGTGGTGTATTACAGATTAATCAGAATTCATTACTACTCTCTCCTGTGGTGCTAATAATTCATTGGTCTTTCAGCAGAAAACTGAGGGATTTTTCTACCAGCTTACAGGAGATGTCTAAGAAAAAATGTATTAGCACTAGCTCATACTAGCAAAATGCTAGTAAAGTATTCCATATTACCAGGAAAATAACCATACTGCAGAATAAGTGTGTCCATAGCACATATCAGTGCGGCCACACACACAAAGACAAGCAAGTGCTTTACTCACTGAACTCTCTCAAAAATTCAGAATTCGCCCAATTCCCTCAGTAGTCTCAACATAGCAACAACAATCCCAGTCATATTAGAAGTCAGCTGAAAGAATGGGGCAGCAGGAAAGTAGATACGTGCAAGTTCAGTTTTCATGTCCCAGTGTTTACTTAAATTCTGGAGCATGTGTTTTGCATCAGAGGGGTTTTTTTCAGTTCTTTTTCTCTGAGGCATTGGACATTTGATTGTAATGGCCTACCTTTTAATAATTGAAGATATTTAACCTGGGTTGCAACCCAAACAATTTTCAGCAGTCTAATTTTCAGCTCTTCAAGGCACACGTTCTTTGCACAAAAATAAGCAAGAGATGCACTGTGGGTCGCCATGATTTTCCCTTTTTTTTTTTTTTTTTTATTTTTCTGCTTCAGCAAGTGTCAGCTATACAGTAAAACCAGATAATGTTTTGTGGCAGATTATACAGTCTGTGGTATGTACAGGTACTGTTCCAGAGTTGTGGTGACGGTGACATGAATAAAGGCAATTTGATCTTCCCTGGAACGCATTGCAGCAAAAATGGGATGATAACATGAATCAACACTATATTCCATTTTCAACAACAAGAATATAGACAACTATATTTGTTATCTTTCCTTTTTCCTTCTACATCCACAAATATTTATACTTTCAGATGCTACCTTCTGGTACATGCAAAAATAGTAAATAAATAGCACATCAGACATAAGAAAATACACTTTCTGTAGGCTTTACCCAAGGGCAATACAAAACCCAGGTAAACACCTAAATTACTGTTCTACAAAAGACATATTAGAATATCTGTTTTTCGTCTTCCATCAACATACATCTGCCAGTTGCATGGAACAATATGGAAAATGCATTTTTATAGGCCATAGTCTGCAGCTACCATATAAAAGTTGATGCAGTGCTGAGAATGTCACTGAATGAGAAAAGGACAGATTTTGTGTTCAGATGCTATGTAACACACAGCATGTCCTGTCACATGTAATTGTTTTTTGCTCTCATAAACACAATCCTTACTGTGACATTGACTAACATATATGCCGAGGAATGAGGGAATTAATAGATCCTAATGAGGCCTAGCAGAAGAACAGACCTAGATGGCCTGGTATGTCTTTCCCAGTTCTGAATTCCCCAAATCTTTGAGCTATTTCACTATACTTCAACTTTTATTCAATAAGAGAAGAAAGAACACAGGATATCTTAAGAAAACGGTGTTTAACCTTAAGCAAAGAAGCAGCTACAAATAACCTACATCAATCTTACATTTAAGAGACAGAATTATAACCTATTAATTTTAATTAAGTTACTCCATTAGCACTGATTTTCTTTGACGCTGAAGTGCATGACCTCCTCCACACTATGGGTTTGCACCAAGGCAGAGCTTCCATCATAACATACTACCTAACTTAAACTTCATTATGTTGTTGCTCTAATGGAGTGGAAAGGATGAAGATGGCATCTTACACTTCTTTCACCAGTACCTCTGCCCTCAGAGAGATATTTTGCTAGTTCACAACCTCACATATGCTCTAGAAAGATGCTGTTGTCTGCTACAATAACTTCAGCATAAACTTCTATCTTCTGCATAACATATTTCTGTCATAACATGGCAACAGGAGGCATAAGTTAGCATATCACTTTTTTCTTCCATTTCAGCTGCTTTATTCTAACCCACTCATAGCAATTCCGGTTCCCCTGCCATCCCACATGCCTCTCCTTCCCAACCCAAACCTCTTCTCATGCTTGTCTGGAGTTGAAATTTAAAAGCTTTTTGAAGTTAGAATTTAAAAGAATACAAATATATCCCCCTTCTGTTGTCATCATGCAACATGTCCCCAGAGCAGAAGACAGTAGGCTTCACATTGTGCCCTACAGGCAAAAAGGAACATTCACTTGCAGGAGAAAAAGCACGTTTCTGCCTCAAATTTCTGTATCCAGTTTACTGATAACCAAGATGATAACCAAGAGGAACTTACAGAAAAGACACTGGCCTCCTTTTTCTTTCAAATATATTACTCAGAGCATTGGCAGCTAATCCAGGTGCTAAAAGGTCCATAGATTTTAATAGGATCTCTTGGATGGAGACAGTGCTTCCCAAAACCTAGTAACTAATGTAACATTTTATAGCTCAATCTAAGGATAGCTGAAGTCTATAACGAGAGATAGCTTTAGACCACTGTAGACCTCCAGAGATAATTTCATTAGATCACTTAAATACTAGGCTTTAAATAGTAAAGAATGCAATTGTGAAGATACTGTATTCTTAAAAACAGCATCAAAAAAGTTAAATTATAGGCAAAATTTAATATTAAAGCCCTGGAGACTCTTTAAAACCATTTCTCTTAAGAAATGAGCTAAAACATCTTGAATTATCAGAGGTGTCAAATCCACCCTCAGTAGAAATTCTCCACAGATCACTTCATTAATTCATTTGATCACTGGCTATTAAATAAAAAAAGGAAACAATTTTGCAGGAGGGCAGAGAGGGGAAAAATAGCTATAATTAAGTATAACAATTTTAAGTTGCATTCTTCACACATCATTACTGTCATTAGAAACATACTAATATGCTGGCAGAGTTGCATGCTAGAACTAGTGAATAAGGAATAGAGGCTACAGAGTTTGTTCGAAGAAGTTCAGTGAAGTTCATTTATCCCCACAAATATCCAAATTGCTTGCTCAGCTTTACATGTGGAAAAATTGAAACAAAAATGTTAATCAGGTGGTACCTGTGGCCAACTCTGTACTTCTCCATCACTACTTAGTTTGGGATTATTGAAAAAGGTACAGAAAAACATTTTATGGTTTTGATTAATTTTCTGCTTGGTACAAATTGTGTTCTACTCTCATTTTTAAGAACTTGACCCAATTTCAAATAATTCATATTATCTGTATATATATTAACAAATTGAAATGGAATTCTTACATTTGTGGCATGACCTTGTCTTCCATCATACAACTCTGGGTCTCAGAGGGCAGTGACAAAGAAGCAATATGCCTGCTACATTTTCAGTAATAAAAACTGGACAGAGATGAGGGAGAAGAAAAGGAGAGTTCACCTCTGTGTATGACGGGAAAAGAAATGTGAATATCATGCAGAGAAAAGGAGATTACACTTTTGGGAAAATAAATCATTTACAATTACACAAAAATGCATTTAAATATGTTTTTCCTTAAGAGAATCTTAAAAACCTTACAGAAACCTTATTGTTGAAGTCTTTAACAACACAGAGTTTGCCAGACTGCATCAGGCTATTGGTCTATCAAACCAGTAAGCCAGTGACAGAGGCTTCAGGGAGCTTGACCATGCAGCATCTACTCAATTGCTTTGGACAATTGTTTTCTTCTAGTATTTATTATACACATTGAAAGATGTGCTTTGCTTATTTTTTCTTAGTATGTGGAACTACAAATGTTATTGAACATAAAAAGCAGTCCTTGTATCACAGGCTGATTCTGTTTTGCCTGTCTTCATTGCTGCAAAGCACAGGAGAACAAAGGAGACTGTACTAAATGGATGATGGCAACTTCTGTCTTCACCAGACCTTCAACAGATGTTTCAGAAGAGAGCAAAAATGCCCTAACACATCCTATTGTACACCATCCTACTGTTACAGTAAATATCTTCACACGCATGGAGGCTTTTAATTATTTGAAGTATGACGACTGAAAGACCAAGGCAGTTTTAAGAATCAACAGCGCTGTAGATCTTCCCTATGCAAATGTAAGGAAAAACTCTTAGCTTCCCATTCCAGGAAGTACAGACCCCATACCAACTGAATTAATGCACCCAGTTCCCTGTGTCAGAAACACCTCACGGGCCTGCAGTCACAGCCAGAGCTTAGTAACTCTCATCAAAACATGGAGATTTACTTAAATTACTTTTTAAAAGGTAAGCAAGAGCTAATACAAATTATTTTTGTATAAGCCTGGACTGCACTTCACTGCCAGGAGAAAGAGCTCTGCTGGGCACCCTAGCCAGGGAGTGCTGAAGCTGTGACTCCTGAAACTGCTCTGAGCATGCAGTTTCACAAGAGCGCTGATCCAATAAGCTGCTGTTTCTGAAAACAGGCAGTTATCAAATCCCAGCCTCCTCGCTTCCTACTCACAGTTGTATTTCCACTGAATAGAAGATTCGCTTCTTTTTGGCTGCATTTGTTTTCTCCCAGATTGGTAAAGTGAATTGACTTGCCGAGGGAAGAAGTGACCAGTGGAGATCATTCGGGAGGAAGACAAAGCATGTGGCCAGGAGTGGAAGGAGGGAGGAAGTTGCTAGATCATGCAGCCTTAGTTGCACATTAGATATCATAATTTAAGACCCAGCACTCCCAGGCCAGACTGAGATAACGCACAACAACCTTCTCAGGTAATCACCACACTCCTCAAATACATCTGAGGAACGACAACTGCTAGACCTTCTTATTACCTGGCAGTTCCTGCATTCATCTGCACTTGCACAGAGGAACTGTGATCAAGTTTAGGGGTACTTTATGTCCCTTCTTCATAATTTAAATCATGGTACAAACATGTAATGCATTCCTCTAGTCCATTCTGGTGGGGAATATTAAATATATATATTTTAACAAGTCAGCTGATGGATTGTATGACAAATCTGCAAAGCCTGAATACTAGAAATACGGAACTCAGAGATCCTGACCTAGGTGACTTAGCTGATAATCAGTCACCGATTCCTTCTTAGGCACTGGAAGAGGACAAAAAAACACCCAAGAGCAATCAATCAACATAAGCATTCTGCTCAGTTTGAGGTATTCTAAAATTCGTACCTACGAGTCAATAAACAATCACCATGATTAAAGAACCCATCTTGAGCCCTGACAAAATTTTTTTTCTGTGGGGAGTTTACTCATCTGCTTAATGCCCAATGATGCAACTTCCCATCAGCAAAAGGTCTGGGAAGATGCCATTAGAGCATCAGACTGCAACACAGATTCAATTTCACAGACACTGTCCTAAGGCACAGGGCTGCAATCTTTGCAATTCTTTCACGCTTTTCATGTTTCAAAGACTTCCTGGTCTGTGCCACCTTCACACCTATGCAAGATAACGCAAACACCTGGATAGTCTACTGAGTCTGTCCCCTTAGTCCTAGTCTGCTTTACGTCTAACAGAGAACAGGGGGACATTGCAATGACCTGGCCTTATTTAGCCATTTCTCATACTTAGTTCATAGTGTGTTGAGACAGACAGATGACAGGCAGAAGAGACAGATATTTCAGTGCCCCTCACTACGGCATCTAATCATGGATCTAAATAGTGTTTTGGGCAGAAAAATAAAATGAAGGTCGGAATGTGAGAAGGATGAGATTGAAAATTCTTGACCTCTGAACTTTTAAGCTGAAGAGTGATGTGTCCTCTAAATTTGAAGCCAAGAAACATAAAAGGAAAAAATGTGTGCTGCCACTGTGGTCTAATCATGCATAGTTAGGTGTTCCTAGCCATCAGCACTTTAGCATACTTGACTAGTGATGTATGAAGTAGGCCACCCCTGGAAATTGGTTTTCTTGCTCTGTGTCCGGCACCAGTGTAACCAGAGGCCATAAATACTTAGACTGTTCAATATCCTCTTACTTTTATTTTTTCAGAATGATTTATTCACGTAACCAGGTTAAAATTGCAGCAGTAATTCAAATTTGGGATTGAAAAACTGTCTGACTTCAAGGCACTTGGGAGTTATTACCCATTTAGACTACAGGCAGAACAAGCCCTGTAGCCTGATTTGCTGACATTTGTCCAAAAAGGTTTCAGCACTGCTGTGTTAATCGACTGGCCTTGATTTGGAAAGGGGACAGAGCACAGATTTACTCCCCTCTTTTACCATAATCTCAATTCCTACTTCCATCCTCTTTTGGACCACTTAGAATCTCCCACCAGAAATAATCAGTGATACTGAAAAGACACACCCCTTTTGATTCTGTTGCCCAAATTCTTTTAAGAATCATGGTTCACTGAAATTAGCCATTAGCTACAAAGTACAGTAAAAGAAAGTTTCTAAGATAACAATCCTGTTTACAGAGTGCTAGCTATTGGCCTGAAGCTGACCCTAGAAGAAGTGAAAGCTATTGCAATAAAAAGGAGGTGCCTGCTCAAAGCTTTCATAAAAACAGCCCATCTTAATTTTCAGACATATCACATCTAGAAAGCATTTACTCTGAAGTTTTCATAATTTTCAGACTATATTCTGAAAAGTGACTTGCTTATCTCCCTGACATTATACTGTCACCACAGAACCAATTTTGAAAGCAGAATTATTCACACAATTCACAGCAACGTAAAGGCATAATATCTGGATTATATCCCCCCCATTTCATCTACTGGATTTAGTGAGCTTGCCATGAGATCACCTAAAAAGAAAATAAAAATATATCTTCTTTTCTAAACATCAAGACAATTTTGATCCTACACAACTCCACAGTAATATTGTTAGCTGAGTTGGGACAACAGTCCCAGGAATAAAATATTTTAAGAACCTACAAAATCAAAGGACCTTCAAACTGATTGTCTACAATTAGCCACTTTCACTCTTGCTTTAAAATTGGACAAAAAACAGTCTATCCCTTTGTCAACAGTGATAACACACAGTAGCCACCCAGATGTAGTAAAATTATTTCACACATATGGGCCTATCTGTTCTGTTCGTGGTTCTTGTTCTCATCTCAACCTGAGTCCCATATGCAATTAAACGCTTTCCTAAGAAACATGTTAAGTGCGAAAAAATGCAAAAAAGCAGTGAAGGATGTTAACTCATCTAGGAGCAAAAGCCAGCCTGACACACAAAAGTACGCTGAGACACCCTTTGCATCTGCTTGCCTGGATGCCGGGGTAGCCATGCTGATGAGCACTTCAGATCCGTATCATTTCTCCTTCTGTCACCACTTTTGCAGTGCTGACAGATGCACACAGTATTTGCCCAAAGAATGGATAATTTTTTAGCTGGACACCACAGAGTACACACAAATCATGTAGAACTGGAAGGAACGGGGGCATAATGTGTTTTATTCTGTAGAAATATTATTTCTACCACAGTTTACCTCCTTAACTTCATAAATTGCAACAGAGGAGAGGAAAGATGATTCTATCCCAAAATGATTTCTGAAGTATCCTGTTGACCTGACCTGAGACAAAAAATTTCTCCCAAGCTCTGAATCTGGTGACTGGTATCTCCTTTATGTTAATACAACTTATGGAAAGGTGCCTGGGAGAATTTCCTCTGCCTCCTCATAGCTTACTTAACTTACTTAGCATCATACCTTAAGCCATAATTGCAGAGCTTATCTAGAGGTGTCCCAACACCACCCTCTGCTTGAAGTGCAGATCTGTAGATCTTTCCAAGGGTTACATTTTTCTCCCTTCATTCTGAATGTGTCTGATCATAGAAGCTATTTTAAGTCTTTTTAATCAGATGTTGGTCAAAGGCCTTTTTGATGGCATGCAGGAGTTAGGAAGCTAAACCTCTGAAATCCGTCTGCAATGGAATGGTTAGCTTTAAAATAACACATCCAAATAACTCTCAGAGGTTCTGCTGAGCTTCATCCTCATGCAGTCTTCAGTATCAGCTGGCTCTATGCATAGCGAGGTAATAGATGTCCACTGGGGGGAAAGAAGGGAAAAAAATGCAGCAGCTCCCATATCACCTCAATAGTGCAATGAACACGGAGCAGCAGGAAGTGAAGCAGCTTGCTGTGCCAGGGCAGTAGAAAAAAAACCTGCACTGTGGAAAGGGCATGTGTGAGTGCACAAAGTTGCTATCTGGGCAAAGCACTGAAACACAGGGAGCGCTGGAGCTGCATGCTACCCTGTCCAAAAACCTGGGCAAACTTCACAATACGTGCAAATGCAAAATTACCAGCTCACCCTTGACCACCTGCTCCTCATGCCAGAGGCAGCAAACATTAACATTATTTACAAATCTTCCGTAAACATATTTGTGCTAGACCTAATGGGGCTTCATTTCATGTTGCAAGGAACACGGCTGAGTAGCGTGAGAGAATCTAGAAAGTCTGTATGTGGAGATACACCAAATATTAAACTCTGCAGTAAAACAGACATTCTCCATGATTTGGAAAGTGTTTTAAATCACTGGAATATAGAATCAACTTTGAAAAAAAACAAACAAAAAAACCTGCCAAAAACCCCACCCCACCACCAATCCCGCCAACTGGAAGGAATGCTTGAAGTGCTTTCCCTTACAGACAATTGTGATTGACAAGATTGCTCTTGCAAGAAAAGAAAGTAGGTACGAATTTTCAAGTGTTCAGCACAAGGATGTCTAAGGAACCCTGAATCAATATTGACTATTTCTGTCAGCACCCAAATTCAAAACTTCTTTGCTCCTCTCTAACTTCAAGCTGTACTGCATAGTTTTAGTCACAAGCAGAGTATCCTGCACCTTTGGACCAGCATGGCCATTACAATATACAAAAACCGCACCCCTGAGAAGTGCAGAGTTATAGGGTATATACCCTTCCTTCTTCACTTACAGTGTTTTACTTCATGGTGCTGAGAGGAGAAGCCTGCTAGAAACTTACCCCTCAGTACTAGATTCACTATACTTACAGCTGCAGGAGGCGGAAACTAAAAAAAGAACGAAATGGTCAGTGTCATTTGTCTTCTGATCCGAAAATCTAGAACTGAGATTTTCACCTATCATACACTTGATGGGAGTGATTCTGTACAGGGCGAGCTGCCCAGCTGCTTATGATAACCCACATTAGAAAGCTTCTTCAGGTAGAGTGAATATAAAATCCAAAATAAATGTGTTTCATTTACATATATAAGTAGGATATATATGTTATTACAGCAGCCTCTAATTGCTTCTTGCATCTTTTTAATGATACAAACGTATTCTAATTCTTACCTAATAGATAGGATAGATAAATAAGCTACTTTACTAATTTATTTGATAGCAAAAGGGTCCTGTCTTTAGTGCTTTATTGGTTGCAAAGGAAACTAATTTAACATCTAAATGTAGACTGCCAAATGGAATGGCTAATGAGAATCTGAGACACACAGCAGACAAAGACAGTGCTTTACCTTGCTGGCTCTCATACCAGATGTTTTTTTTTTCCTTTTGAAGAAACTGTGATTTTTTGAGCGAGAAGGAAGGAGGCAAAATCACCACTTGACTAGATTTAATGAGCCTTTGCTTTTCACATTTAGTAATTTCTTTCTTTGTGGATAATGTGGTTAGCAATATATCTTACGGTCTACACAATATCTGTGCTGTTCTAAATTAAACTTTTTTGGATGTAATACCTTTCTTATCTTCCCAGCCTTAGTCAAAAAGAGATAAAACAAAAATAACGGATACGGACAGCACAGGAAAGAAAAAAGAAATTGTGAAATTTTCCACTTTTTTATACTGTACATGAACTATATCTTGGTCTATCTGTATATCACATTAAAAAGTTTCTACTCAATATACAGTAGATATCATTTATGCACAACTACCTCATTGCTATATCACTAATTTTCAAAGGCCTAACTTTTATTCCAACATCCTCAAAGAATATTAGCAGAAATTAGGAACCTAAACACCCTACTGGATCTGAGCCTGCATCACTATGCTCAGCGAATATCTAACACTCATTTTTATACTACAATAGATAAATTCTACAGTACAACAAAAGTTATCCGAATTGTGATGCAGAATTTAGACATTTTACTTTAGGTGGCTGAGATCTGCTAAGGCTTGTTTTGTTTGTAATAATAAAAGAATATTTCTCCTTCATATTTTATATTTCTTAGGGAAAACGGGCAAGAAAAACAATAATAATGAACAGTGAAGATGATGTAAAAGAACTTTATGTTTAAAAATACCCTCTTAAAAATTTCACTTTTTGCATTACATCCCAAAGGAGAATGATTAGTACTAATTGAGAGTAGTATTACTGCAGTAATTCCAGGAACAAATTAGATGGCTCTAGTTCAAAACTAAGAGAAACTCACTGAATAATACACATCACACAGATTAGATACACTCTCAGAAAAGATCTTGTAATCTTAAGCCTCTCATATCTATGGCAAGGGGTCACTTCTATCATTGCAAACACTGTTCATTCCTGTTGCCATTTTTATATATCATTTCTGTTTTGCTTTTGCTCTAGCTGCACTTAATAAGTTTACTGAATGTATTACCAAAGGTAAACAGAATTTACTGAATTAATTTCACCTAGCCATAGGGCTCAGCAGTGCTCATCCTCTCTTTCCCATGCCCCATCAGTGTTGGTAACTGATCATATCATCGCATTCTTTTTGGAAGTCACAGACAGAAATGACACCAGAAAAAATTTTAACCCTATTTGGCAGGTATACCAGACATTTTTCTACTGGATTTGTTGCTCATCCTTAATATTTCCATCCTGGCTGACAAGGGCTGATTTTCTCCTAATTAACACCTGTGTATGGTCTTGCACAAATTATGCCAACTGGATTGAAAAATGCAGTCATTTTAATGTTTTCCATACAGATTTTGCAAAAAATTAATTTTGAAAGGTTTCGGAGAGGCACTGGTTTCTTTTTTATCTGGTATGCCTCAGTGGTCTCATGTAAATAATTCTAACGTTTCTGTTTTATTATGTGGAGATCCATATGGATAGTGCAAGTCAGTGATCACAGCCACACATATGGTAAAATTAAGGGTATAAATGGCTAAATAATGTATAGATATCATATTTATTTTCAACCACAGAGCAAACGTTGAGTACATTAAATGGCACTTAGAGGATTTTTGGTTGGGGTTTGAGTTATATATCTCAGCTATAAAAACTGGAATGTCTAAACTTGCATACTGCTCAAATGAACAAAATCTCTTATCTTGGAACAGGGCCACCTCTGGCTGGGATGCAGATAATGCTGCTATTTATCATATATTTGGTTAGAATTTGTATAATGAAAAAATTTCCACACTGGTATAATATGTCCATATGGAATGACAGTAAATTATGATTTGTAAATCAAAAAATACCCAAGCTGATGTAAAGGAACATAGAGAAATAGCAACTGCTTCACTGGTTTGTGGGAAAAGAGGAACACACTATCAAAAAAAAAATAATAATATTAAAAAAAAATCTTCCAGATTTCCAACAAAGCAACAGTATGTGATCAAATGAGAAGCCAATATTAGAAATAATTTTCTCATTACTTTAATTTGTAGTAAGCCCAGATTCACATACATGTTAAAAAAGTGACTGTTTGGCTAAGGTCTATTGATAGATTAGGTCACTGTACAATTCCAGAGTCAAAGGAGCTTCCAATTATTAACATCACCACATTCAGCAGTTAGCAACAGTTTCTAAAACCTGAGGACTATTTCTACTGATACCATCTTACTTTCTCTATCTCAAGGAAATTGCATTTAAGTGATTTGACTAAGGTTACACAAGGAATAGAGGTGGACTACATCCTCCCTGTTTTTCCTCTATCTGAAGTTAAATGGGCAAGCTGAAATACAAAGTAGTCCATAATGAACACTGACTTTGTCAGTGCGTGTGCATACCTTTGTGCTTGCAAAACATTAAACTGACAGCAAAATACTACCACAATAATTTTGCAGCCAAATTTTGCAATGAACTGCATTCCACTCTGTACTCCCCTGAATCTGATGGACATCTGCTTGTAAATAAGGACGTTTTCCTATCGATGAGACTAGATATGGAGATTATCAAACAAAGGAAGAGAAGGAAGCAAACACTGTTTCTTCTTAGCACCTTTTCACACAGATCAAGAAATCACAACCAAAATTTGCACCTGCCTCCTCTCTCTCTCCCTCTCCCTGGAGAAAAAAATAAATAAATAAAATCCAACAAGCCCTCAACTTGCTCAAAACCAAAGCACAGCATCTAACCTTTCTGTACCAGATGAACAATGAAAGAAACAGAGCTGCTAAGTGAGGAAACCATACAGGTCAGCAAAAGAAACTTCTGCCAAGGTAGCCACGTGCAAAAGGACAAAAGACTTACAGAAGCATCCTTCTGCCGGTGTATTTTCCTTCATGCCAGGAGCTCTCCCAGCAGAATAGAGGTGGACTCATTTTTCTTTCTCTGCGTGGTTCACTGGTTACTTCGTGCTGTTAGAAGATTCTAATACAGATTGTCTCTCATTTAGTTCTGGGATACATCAGCCTATTGTACAAATTGTGTTACCCTTGCAAGGATCACACAAAATTTTGCATGAAATCAGAAACTTGCCTGTAGCCATAGTGAAGGAAAGAAAACAAGGCTTTATACTCTTTGAGTGTGGGACTTTGTAAAGGCACACACAACTGCCAAAATACTCATTATCCTGTGATAAAAAGAAGCTCCACAGAAACACAGGTGCTTTCCCACTACCTCACTGTGAAATCTGGCAGGAGCCTCAGCAAAATTAAAATTGCCAGTGCCGACACCTACAAAAAAATAAAATCAAGCATAAATCCTTCTACTAAGCAGGTGTGAACTTCTGCTAGTCCTGATACACTCCAAAAAATCCCTTTTTATCATAAAAACACACAAGCATAAAATTGACATTAAACAATAAAGGCAGCTTTTTAACCATTTTGAAGAAGCATCATAATTTGCTTGTACACTAGTTTGATGAGCAGAAGTTGAGCTTCTCACTATACTCAAAGCTGCACCATTAACATAAAAATGTATGACATCTATAAAAGTTAATAAGCATAACGCTAAAAGCTGCCAAGTATAAAAGCAGAATAAAAATGAAAGCTCTTGCCTTCAGAATCCCCGTAACTGTGAAATCCATACCCATCACAGCACTGTGCCCTAGGTTTTTCTGCTCCAAATATAACACTGCCAGAATGTTATTTAAGTGGTGCTGTGAGAGCTCATTACATTTTAGAAACATAGCTACTCTTCAATAAAACTAACAACAAAAAAAAAATCATATACTAAATAGAAATACTTCACAAAAGGGATTTCAAGTCACACACCAAATTGAGAGTGAATAAGTCTTCTCATTCTATTTTAAGTACTACAGTTAGCTTGATTAAATGAAGTCTGGCATCATGTATTATCTATATTCATGCTTCCAGACTGATGGCAATACCCAATAAAGAACAAATCCAGTAAGTCCATTAACGAAGGTTTTTTTATTACCATGCTAAAGGGTGGAATGGTTGATGTCTACAGTCTGTCAGCTCCTCCAGCAAGATCTGATGCCTCAGAAGAAGATATAAATCGTTCTCCAATTGACCTACTCATCTGTATGGAGCTATAAATTATCTCATTGAAATATATGAGAGATCAATAACAATAGAAATCGCATTTTATGCGTGTTTATCTCATTCCACAATTAAGCCTCAGTTGTTCTACATGCCTGTAACAGTGCTTGATACTGCCTCTGACAAGAAGTATAAAACATAAGCTCAAGCCTAACTGCATTTAATTAAGAAATCCCTACACTCCAAAATAGATGGTTGCTTAAATTAGACTTATAAAATCACCATGAAAACTTATCAGTGCAGATGCAAAGACCCATTGTTTCCAATTATAATGATTATGAGAAAAGAGGATGATCATCTTAACAACAAACCAGACAATGAGAATAAGAACATGCTCATTAAAATTACGTCAAACAAATTTGATAGGGTAGGCTGGATAGGCTGGCTGAGCAGAATTTTATGAGGGTCCAAATAAAATATTTGTTGAATTCCTCAGCAGGTATTAGTAGAATAGGACATTAGTGGACCAAGCATAAAAGTTGGCCATTCGATCAGGCAAAAGCTGTTTTCTGCTACACATCCCTGTTACTAACCCAGCAATATCATTCTCCTGGAACCATTAACAAATTCGCCTCTGACTATTATGCTACAAGCAGAAAAGGAAGAAACCAGTTTTTACACATCAGTAAAGCCCACATGATCTGCTTCTCTCTACATAGCTTGTCTCATCAAATAGGATCTCAAATACAACCTTAACCTCATATGGTACAAAAAAAGTACTGTTCAGGGATCAGTTTGTCTAACTCAATATCCATCCACCTGTGGATTAAAACAAGGACACTATTTGAAAATATACAGTAATGTTTTACAGACCTCAAGAGGCATAATTCTAATTCTAGCTAATCATATCTGGAGTTAGACAAGGTGATCTTGGTTTATCACTTAAACCAATTTGGCTTTTGGTCTTTAGTTCCAGACATAGTCATAAGTAGAAAGAAAAGGTGGACAGAGTTAACTGAGTCATCAGACATGGAAAGCTCAGAGCAGGCAAGAACTATCAGAGTTTGAAGGAGCAAGATATGGTGAAAGACAGCAGCTCTTGAAGACTTGGAACTGAAAGCTCTGCTCAACAAGCACAAAGAGGAGCCTGGAATGCAAGCACAGGAAGCTATATGTAGCAAATACAGGTGCTGCCCAGCACTTCTCCTGGGTGCATATCGCCTATTGAGATGCCTGTAGAGCTGAAGCAGCTATCTCTACAATGCTTTGCAAGGAGTTATAAATTTAGTACCACATTGGTTTGATGGCATGAAAAATTTACCTCCTTCCCAGTAATTCACCATTCCCAGTAAACACCATTCTGTGTTTCTGTGTAATGCCAATTTCAGCAGCGTGGCATGTACCTATGTCAGGACATTGGACATTTGTACCTTAGTGGAGGAAAGACAGACATTACTTGTAGACTTTAAAAGTGGAAGTACAATAAGTATACCTAACAGTTTCTCATCAGTTACCATTTTACACCTCCTCTTCCTCCCATTGCTGGAATCAAGAGGTTTGATTGCCAGTACCTCTTCACCGATTCCTTCCACTTGTCTAAATAAATGCATATGTCAGCTCTTTTCTCCCCTTCGCTTTAGCTGTAGGGAGAACAGTAGGGACCTTTACAGTTCCCAGCAGCTATTTCTATCCTCAGACGCTTGCCCTGTACTGTCAGGTATATGTGTACCAGGTCAAAAGTAGTCTTCCTACGACCACACAGAGCAATGAATGAAGTGACTAGATGAAAGGAAACAGCAGCTCCTTCAGTGTAGGAGTATCATGAGGTACCAAGATGTCGTAAAACATGTTCCTCTAGTCTAAAACTGTTGCACTGGAAGAGTGAGATAACAGAAAGTTGCCTGCAGTTACATTTAAAGATACCGTGAACATCAGTCATTCACAGAAAGTGGGTTATACATCTCCGGATTTGGGTTCGGGTTCTTTCCCAGGGGGTGTGGGGGCTTATTCAGTATGTGGATCTACAATGAGTGCACAGGCTGAACTATTCCTTGGATGAGAAGTTCTAATCTCTCGGCCTATAATTCCTTATGGAAATAAATAACTTCCTTTTGCTCTATGTTAAACTTGCACAAATTAGTTTCAAAGGTACCTGGGCGAATAACAATATTGAGCACTTCTGTAACTTTCCTGATACAAAACCTCAGCCTGCTGAATCGCACTGCTATGACCTGCAAGCGTCAGCAGGGCAAAACCCACTGCCACAGGAAGAAAAGTCTACAAGCAGTCTCTCTCCCTCCCTCCACTTGGAGCCAAGCCTTTGTCATACGGTCTGCATCAAAGCCAACAAGCCACATGACAATTCCTTTCCTCCTTATCCCATCCTGCTTTCTCATTTGCTGCTTTGGCCTATTAACATAGTCAAAGTAAAAAACTTAGCTGGAAAAGAAGTCTAAAGCACTACTGATGTATGACAGAGAAGTAAAGTCTTAATATACGCACCAAGCATTAAAAAAATCTTGCTGTGCCTCCTGTTTGATGCAATCTCATTGCATTTTATTCATATACATCATGATGTATAAATACATTCTCATATCTTCAACAAAAACCCAGAAAATATGCAGCAAAAGACAAGAAATTACTTGGTGCCAAAATTATCTGGACTGCTCCAGGGACAATTATCAGTAAACACTCTTTACATGGCACTGTCTACACGTTATAGTTATTAAGTAATACATAATGTTAAAGCTTCTTGCTTTAAGAGCTTCCACTTGAGGTCTTTCAACACTTTCTTGTAAAAAAGTTTCTAAAATACAAAGTCTCCTGTAAAACTGTATTTGCACCTAGACAATTTATCAGAGTGCTCTTTGGTTATAACTGAGCAGGGTAATCTCAGGGGAAAAAAACCTATATCACTAATCAGAGACTAACACTGGCTGATTTTTGCCAAAACACCATGTAGGACACTTCTGCTGGTTTTAAACATGACTCTGATATTCACTAATGCTGTTTTTTAAACTAATGCTTCAGACTCAGAATCATTCTTTCACTAGAAATACAGAAACCCCTTTGCACAAATGTTTAACCATCTCTACATGGTGCCCTTCAGACCTCTTTTACAGTTAAATTAAAAATAAAAGAAAGGAACATTTAATGCAGCACTTCATCTGTCAACTCTGGAGTGAAATTCCCACAACTGTTTCCTTGGCGATTATGTACTCATTTAGCCAGTGGATGCTCTTCTCAGTGCTCCCAGAACTATGCAGGAGTTGGTTGAAGGAAGTTATCATTTGTGTTGTGGAGTTACTTGGGGAAGCATCCTGATTTCCCTTCACAACCCTGCACTGCTGTATATACAAATGAATTGCACACTCTCTGACTGCTCTTCATCTGAAAGCACTAGTTCATCACAAAAAATTACAAGTGTCAAATGTCATAAGTGTAATAAAAATAAATTTGCTCTCCCTTGATTTTCTCTTCATATTATTGAATAGGTTATTGCACTGCATATGCTGTAATAATACAATTTCCAATTGATTTTGATGACTTGTTAGTAGAGAAAAATATACTGCACTGTGTGGTAATGTTTTGCAAAGGCAAATATTCTTTGGGGGAAGAAAATGGAAGAGTGATGGGTAGAAGAAGTTATAACTGAATAGGCAATAAAAATTAAGTAACTGTCAAAAGACACCAGTGACTTGGGAAAACAGCCACAACTGGAGACAGCTTTGACTGGAGTTTATTACTAATGTACCTGTAACAGTTTTAACAATTTCTCGCAGGTCGGATGACACAACAGTACTAATACAATTCCCAATCAATTTTCTCTTCTTCCTCTCTACCTAAATCCAGGTATTAAAAATGATACTGCAGATCTGCATTCTATTTTGTAGAAAGAATGATTGAAAGAATTTAAAAGCCTGGCAGACAAATTTCTTTGAAGTTTTCTGCTCTAAAGCCAAATACTTGAGTTGACTCCAACTCACTACAATGGATACATGGGTGAACATGGAGGCCTCTGAGTGCTTTCCTGGCATGTTGCCATTAATGGAACGACAGCTAGTAATTAATAACCTTTATGTAAATGATAATTTGTACAGGATTAAACTGCCATACAAATGCTATGGCTTGATGCTGCTGAAATTATTGTTACTTCATTTTAAATTAGTGTTTTCAATGAAATCATCCCCTGACCCATTCTATGGGTACATTTCAGCTTACAGCGGGGCGGTAGGAGGTGTAAGGATATTTGATTGGATGAGTCGCAACACAGCCTTTTTTTTGGTGATACTTATGTCAAATACATTACAGAATTAAGCAGCCTAAAAATCTGCCTTAATGAACAGAATGTTAATGAACAAAATGCCAACATCCTGCACATTGTCAACTTCAGATAAATAATAATGAGTATATTCATAATTCTGTCTTCCAAATGGTAAAAAATCCACCAGAAGGACGAAAATAATAAGAAAGATATATCACCGTAGGAACAGGCAGAAGAGGAATCTTTGGAAGATTCACCCACTCCAGGTCAAAAATTTTGTTTTAGACACTTTGGCTGTTTTCATATCCATGTTGTACCTGTCAAGTCCACACTAAAAAAATCTTCCATTTCAGGAACCCTTCAAAATAATTGAAGCTTTAGAGAAAAGAAGAAAACAGTAAAAGATGTGTATTATGAGCTAGTCTAGAACTACAAATTGAAATGAAAGTGTCGAAGCTTGGAAGACGAAAGCATATATAGTGCCTCTGTATGTATGTAGTTCAGTACTAGGACACCAGCTTCACTGCCATACATCTTTTAAGCAAACGGAGGCTTACCTCTACCACCAATGTTGTAAGTAGTACAAAAAAGCAGGGTCTTAGTCATATTGAAGAAGCACTGTAAAAACAGTACCCAATTTCTTTTTTAAGTGATCTCTATTTTGGTAATTACAGCTTGATAAAACGTGAGCAGTACAATTACACATTGCAGATAAATAACCTCTTTGGACCAACTTTAACTAATTTGATTAAAGACATTTTTCTGAGTTGGCACTTCAGACCATTTATTAGCTGGTTAAAAATATCGCCTCAGCATCTAATTTGAAGAACACAGGTCCTTTTACTTGATAGAATTGTCCTTATCTTTAAGTCAGGAACAACATAGCAAAAGGCATACACTAGCCGTCAGAAGTCCCGGGGTGTATTTGTCTCATCTTATCTGTGGTGTCTTTCAAAACACGCTATCCACACGGGTAAGAAATGGTGTCTTGGAAGCCCAGACTCTGCAGGTAGATGCTGGATCAGGAGACATGAATTTTGCCATCACAAATTTTATATACTCCCTTTTAATGTGGGCCGTTTTTTGTTCCTCCGTTTCTCAGGTACACAAGTAGTAACTTCAAAACAACCACCTCAACCATTTCCGTATGATAGAGAAATTACAGGAAGCATTCAGCAGTGTTTAGCATGCCTTGGTAGCCTCTAATCAGCTGTTTAGATTTTGTTTCTTCTCCTGCAAACATTTAAAACGAAGTGAACAGGCAACACTGAAACAGCTGCGCAGTTGTGACGCCCTGCTACTTTATGGGGTCAGCGTGACATTTTAATACAGGTGAGCTTTTGGCTGGTACACTTGTTCAAGGCTGTGCAAGATTTCTCAATGAAGCCATTTACGAGAATCTTATGATTGCCTTACAACCAATTAAACTGTCGTGTTCAGCACTGCTAACATTGTTATCCTTCACCTTTGAAAACATTAAAAATGCAACTTATACATACATTACAGCAACTGAATAAAACATGGACCTCTCTTGTCCTCTTACAGTAATGCAAAGCAAGGAGCAAAAAGTGAATCAAGCAATAAACTTGGGCTTGTCTATCCTGTATTCAGAGCTTTAGTTGGAATAAACAGATTTAATTTGTTTGTATTGCTATTGAAAACAACCAGAACGTGATGCCACAGGAAGCTGGTGAAGGGAATGTAACAGATTCATGGTGCTCAGGATGTCAAATTCTTGCTGTTCAGGTACAAAGTCTTTCAAGTGACAACAACTATCATCCTCTGAAACACTTCCTCTACCCCATCTCTGGATTTCTCAGCCTCACACAAAACATATTACGTTAAATGGCACTCTCGAGAGTCTCCAAAAACTTGTGAATGGTAAGTGGTACTAGCTCAGCCTGGGGAACATTTCTCTCTTCTACTTGGATATCTGCATTGCATTATCATACCCTTGCTTTTTCTGATGGATCACCATCACATAATGCAGACAGCCCTTCAGAACAGCCCGAATGCTGATGCAGTAATCAGACAGGAAGGCTGGGCTGCTGGCTGCTGCAAAGAGACTGTGGGGGAAAACAGCACTACAATTCATAAAAGGATGCATTTTCAGTATATATTCACACCATTTTCTGGAAACAATCTCATTCATCAAGGAGAAATCCTTTCAAATCAGTAAAAACTAGACGTCTATAATCCAAGAATCCTAAAAGTTAGCTGAGGAAATACTTGCTAATAGTACTAAATTTTAAAACAAAACTTGAAACAGTGGAGATTTTCTGCAACACTAAAAACGTTACTGTTGCAGTACTGAAGGAGGAAGACCAATAACTACAGGCCTCTCACTGTGGTATCAACCACCACAAACAGAATAATGAAAAATCACAGACGTGATAAAAGAATTAAACAAGTTATAACTGGTACCAATCAGTGTGCTAACTGTATAAGGCTGAGATACAGTTCACGAACACTCATGGGAAAAATACACCTTTAGTAACATATTTTAGAAAATTCCAAAACTAGGCTTTGAATAAACTGCTATTTACCTGGAGAGGCAAAACTGCATGAAATGACAACTGTCCCTAAAGGAGCTCCTACTAAGACCATAACACAGTTTTTCTGTAATGAAATCTTATATAAGAGTTACTCATTCTGCAGAAAAATAAATGCTATCCAAAATCTCCTGTTGTATAGGGAGAGTACCAAATAAAACACTAAAAAAAAAAAAAAAAGATAGGAAAACTCCACCTGCAGGAGCACTAAGCAGCTTTCTTCTGCTCCCTCCTGACCCTCTTCTTCCATCTTCTCCAAACCAGAGAAGTTGTTTACACACATCAGAATATTCAGCAGCAAGAAAACAAAAGTAAAGTGTCCTAAACAGTAAAGGACTTGTGTGATTTCCTCCCCTCCCCCCCCCCC
>Ga0065711_1036606_pt1 | contig 20809 bp, 10 predicted proteins | sample Hoacrofraction12_FD_59098 | JGI IMG/M metagenome (GOLD analysis project Ga0065711, IMG submission 59098) | Hoatzin crop microbial communities from Cojedes, Venezuela - Epithelial fraction 12 v2 (version 2) | ecosystem: Host-associated > Birds > Digestive system > Esophagus > Crop | place...
AGGACGAGGGAGGTTCTCCTTCCCCTCTACACTGCCCTGGTGAGGCCTCATCTGGAGTACTCTGTCCAGTTCTGGGCTCCCCACTTCAAGAAAGATGAAGAGCTACTGGAGAGAGTCCAGGGGAGCGCTACAAGGATGGTGAGGGGACTGGAACATCTCTGCTACGAGGAGAGGCTGAGGGAGCTGGGCTTGTTCAGCCTGCAGAAGAGAAGGCTGCGAGGGGACCTAATAAATGCTTATAAATATCTGAAGGGTGGGTGTCAGGAGGATGGGGCCCAAGCTCTTTTCAGTGGTGTCCAGTGACAGGACAAGGGGCAATGGGCGCAAACTGAGGCACAGGAAGTTCCATGTGAACATGAGGAAGAACTTCTTCCCTCTGAGGGTGACGGAGCACTGGAACAGGCTGCCCAGGGAGGTTGTGGAGTCTCCTTCTCTGGAGATATTCAAGACCCGCCTGGACAAGGTCCTGTGCAGCGTGCTGTATGTGACCCTGCTTCGGCGCGAGGGTTGGACTAGATGACCCACAGAGGTCCCTTCCAACCCCTACTATTCTGTGATTCTGTGATTCTGTGAAAGAAATGGAACAGGTCATCCTTGAAACTATTACTGACCAAAGGAAGCAGTTGGTGGGGAAAAGCGTACAAGGATTTATCAAAGGCAAATCATGTCAGACTGACCTGATCACCTTCTCCAACAAAATAACATCTTTTGTCGACATGGGGAGAGCAGTGCATGTTGTTTGCCTGGACTGCGGCAAAGTGTTTGACACTGTTTCCCACAGCCTTCTCCTGGACAAACTGACAAAATACACATTGGATTGGTGGTCTGTGAGACGGGCAGGAAATTGGCTAATCAGTAGTATTCAGAGAGTGGTGAACGATGGCTTTACTCAGGCTGGCAATCTGTCACAAGTGGGGTCCCCCAGGGATTAGTACTGGACCCCACGCTGCTTCAACATCTTCATAAAATGATCTGGATGATGGGATTGAAAGCACCCTCACCAAGTCTGTTGACGACACTAAAGTGGGTGGTGAGACGAACACATTAGAAAGGAGAAGTGTCTTACAGAGAGATCAAGACTAGCAAGAACTGCCTGAAGTTTAAAAAAGACAAGTGCAAAGTTGTGGACCTGGGTTGGAATAACCAAAGAGCCCTGTACAGACTAGGGTCTGTGTGTTTGAGAAGCAACCTTTCTGAAAGGGACCTGGGAGTCCTAGTGGACAAGCTGAACATGAATCAGCACTGTGCCACCACATCATCAAGGCAAATTAGATCCTGGGCTGCACCCAGAGGGGCATTATGAGCAGAGACAGAAACAGGATCATTCCAGTTTACTTTGTGCTTTTCAGGCTGCACCTGGAGTACTATGTCCAGTTCTGGTCCCCACAATTCAAGAAAGACACAGACAGACTGAAGAGGATCCAGAGGAGAGCCACAAAGATGAAAGAACCTGCCCTATGAGGAAAGACTGAAGGAGATAGTACTTCTGTTCCTGAAAAAAGAAAGGCTCAGAGGAGACCTCATCAAAAGGTTCTAGTACTTAAAGGCTGGCTACAAAGAGGAAGCAGGTTCTGTCTTCACAGGGAGCCACATGGAGTAGACAAGGGGCAACGGGTACCAGTTACACCAGTAGGCGTTTTGTTTCAACACACAAAAAGCATTTTTTATAGTGAGAACAATCAGTCAAGGGAACAACCTTCCCAGGGACATGGTAGAGTGCCTATCACTGGTGGTTTTCAAGATGTGATTGGACAGGGTGCTAATCTCATTCAGCCTCCCTTTTCCACAAAAAAGTTGAACCCGATGATATTTTGAGGCCCCTTCCAACCTGGGCTATTCTATGATTCTGTGAACTGTGTAGAATTTAAAACACTTGAACATCTCTTATTTTGTACCAATAAAAGTCTCGATTTTGTATTATAGAAAAACCACACTGCACAGCTTGGTGTCGTTGGCAAACTTACTGAGGGTGCACTCAGTCCTACTGTCCATGTCACTTACAAAGATATTGAACAGCACTGGCCCCAGTACCGACCCCTGAGGTACACCACTTGCCATTGGTCTCCACCTGGACATCGAGCCATTGACTGTAACTCTTTGTGTGCGTCCATTGAGCCAGTTCCTTATCCAACGAGTGGTCCATCTGTCAAATCCATGTCCTTGCAATTTAGAGACATGGACATCATGCTGTTGAGCTGATGACCAATTCTTTTTTACATTGTGGCTCCCATTGAGTGAGTAATGAGAATGACAGGGCAAGAAACTGAAAATAACTGGACTGAATTTTTCGGAGCAGCTTTGCAGCAGACCAGAAGTATAAAGGAGAGGTTTTCATAAGAGTGATTCCTTATACACTTTGGGTAAACCTGTGACCAGAACAACAGCTTTTCTTCCACACTGCCTTTCTTCTAGATCTCATTCTTCCTCTATTTCCTCTCCAAGTTGTGTTATTTCTTTTCAATTCTTCTCTGCCACGCATTTATTTTTCTTTCATTTTAATAATTTTTATTCTATAAATCCCTTTCCTAAAAATGCATCTTTTTTTTGCAGACTCCTCCTAAGTCCTTTGTTTAGTCATGCTTTTTTCTCTTCTACTCCCTCATTTTCACTGATGACTTAGTATTTTCTTGTCTTTCTCCACTCATTCCCTCCTCTGGTGTTACATGCACTGCTATTCCCTTTCAGCTTCGTCATCTCAGTTTCACCTCTGTCCACTTATGATAGAGGCTCACAATACAGAAAAGACAGAGAAGACTGCTCACCGATTACTTGGAAAACCAGGATGAAATATCTTCGTGTTGACACAGCTCAAAGTATGCAAATGAAAAGCTCTCTGCTGCCTCACGTCCCACTGAGCTATTAGAGCTAGGTCTCACTTCATACCTTTTGCAAGCTTTGGCTGCCTCTTTCTCCTCAACCTGTTCCAACAGTAAGCTCTTTAATGCTTTTCAGAGATAGCAGCTCAGAAGTACTTTGTCACAGTAGCAGATGATGTATTTTACAATTTGATTAGAAAAGATATGTATGTTCTTGTTCAGATCAGATTCAAGTGTCCACCTAATTTAATGGGTTACTTTGTCAAAGAAAACTGAAGATTGCTAGAAAATAATTTACAGTTATTTTTGCACTCGTATATTTGTCACGCTGCATGGACACGTATTGCAAGCATAATGTTGGAAAGCACAGAGATTTCATTTGGTCTAATGGAACTTGACAGACATTGAAAAGGTTGGCATCCAGTAGCTGTCCTTCATGTTTCAAATTTGGGGACTTTAATACAACTCCAAAAAGAAGACAGGAAATTCGGAGAAATTCAGCTGTTATGTTATCAGTATATTGAGAAGCTCCTTTTAATTATGTGCATTAGTGTCTGCTCCATTACTTTATAATCCACTCAGATGAAAGTGTTTTAGGAAGTGTCTTCTGATGTTCAGAAGACAAAAAACTTGCAATGAATAACTATGACATGTAGCAAAAACCAGACTATAGGTCACACATGGTTATAGCAACCACAAAGACAACTAGAAGATGATGTGGTGGTTGATTAAAAATAATCCAGCATTTTAAAAACTAGCTCTTTGGATACATTCCCATTTCACTGAGTATGGCAATAACTCCTGAACTTTCTTTATGCAATATCACTATCTGATACACTTTCCTCCTTTTATGAACACACTGAACAATGGCTGTACAGCAATAACTATTTCAACAGTTTAATTTAAAAAATATGAATTGGATTATTTAAATTAAACATCTATGTAATGTTACAGATAGTCTCTCCACCATTTTCAAACTGCAGTGATAATACAGTTTCCTGCAATACACCGTAATACTAATTCAAACCAAAGTATGTCCTCCCACTGATTAACTCCAATGCTGGCCAACAGGAGGAGGGCAACCCTCTTGCTTTCTGCTCTTCATGGCTGTGGTATGTTGGCTGCTGTCAAGAGACTAATGTTTATCAACCTTTTTTCCTTACCTCTGCACCCTTCCCCCAAAGAGAAAGAAAAACAGAAATCCTCCCCAGCTGCTGTCATTGCATCAGCATAAACTCTCCATGACTTTTACTGCTGCAGACAGCACTGTCTGCACTGTGTCATTCTGCCACATGGAAACAGAATTGCCAGACACACAGGAACTGGCAGCTCTGGTGACATGGCTGCTCCTAGGATCCCACAGTGAAAAGTTAGCTTCCATCACTCGGAGACTTGGGGAAAATATGGAGAAACATGGGGAGTCTGTGCTCACTCACTGTTCCTTCACATGAACACCTGCTTAGCAATTCTTATTAATTGAGTTAAAGAACTCCTTCCCAAATAACTATTTTTATGGCCCATAATATTTCAAAATCTATTTTTAATGCACATTATGTTTATTTGTGAAAACTTGTGTTGTCACCAGGGAACTGAAGAAAGTAATGGTGATATTTGCTTAACAAATGTTATGACTGTGTTCTAAACTGTGTTGGGTTTATGTGACAAGATTTTGGCAGCAGAAGGCCTGCAGGGGTGGCTTCTGTGAGAAAACACCAGGATCTGCCCCCATGTCTGACAGAGCCAGTTCCAGACTATTCTCATACAAAAACTGCAGTGCAGAAAGCATTTGGGAATGATGAATGGGAATGTGAGAGAGAAAAAAATGCAGAAGACACCAAGGTCAGTGAAGAAGGAGGAAAGGGATGTGCCTCAGGTACAGGAGCAGAGATTCCCTTGCAGAGCTTGCTGAACACCGTGATGACTCAGGTTGTTCCCCTGCAGCTCATGGAGGTCCATGGTAGAGCAGATATCTACCCTGAAGCCCATAGACGACTATACGATGGAGCAGGTGCATGTGCCCCGAAGGAGGCTGCAGCCCGTGGAGAGCCCACACTGAATCAGGCTCCTGGTGGGAACTGCAGCCCATGGAGAGGAGGCCACTCAGGAGCAGGTTTTCTGGCAGGACCTGTAACCTTATGGGGGACCCACACTGGAGTCATCCATTCCCGAAGGACTGCACACCAAAGAAAGGACCCATGCTGGAAAAGTTCATGAAGAACAGCAGTCTGTGCAAAAGACCTGTGTTGGAGAAGTTCATGAAGGACTGTATTACATGGGTTGGACCCCACACTTGAGCCAGGGAAGAGCATTGAGGATGAAGGAGTGCCAGAGGCTTTATGAATTCACTTCAACCCTCATGCCTAATCAATCTGTCCTGCTCAGGGGGAGGAGACAGAAGTTGGGCCCTCAGGGGGAGGGAGTGAAGCTGGGCCTGGGACTAAGGACGAAGGGTAATGGGAAAATGTTTTATATTTGCTCTTATTTCTCATTATCTTACTCTGTTATTAATTGGTAATAGATTAAATTAATTTATAGATTAAATTAATTTCCTTAAATTGAGTCTGTTTTGCCAGTGGAAGTAATTGCTGACTTATCTCCCTCACCCACGAGCCTCCTGTTGATGAGAAGGAGTGATAGAGTGGCTTGATAGGCACCTGGCAGCCAGCCAAGGTTAACGCACCACATAAACATATGGATATTAAATAGAAGAAATGTGTACCCATGATCTTGTTACAGAAATTCTTACCTCCATCTTTAATGCTTAAGGCAAGAGAAATGTTATCATCGTTTTAATCCAGTCTTCATTATGTAAGACATTGTCCAGTTCCTGGACATTGTTGCTTCATCTATCAAATAACTACATGCACGGACAGAGTCTCTCAAATATGAAGAAAAACTTCTAATGCAGTGAAGCTTACCAACAGGATCACTCTCAAAAGACAGATTTGTAGTTTCAGCTTCCTATGAGAAAATATAATTAAGATAAAACAAGAAAGTGAAGTGAAGTGAACAAAGAGATTTTAACTTCCAAAATGAGACAGCTAGTAAATCTGTTTCCCCCACACTGGTACAGAAAATCCATTGAGTCAGGTACATCATCTTCTTTTAGGCACCCTCTGAAGAACAAAGTTAATGAGATAGTGCAAAGAAGCTTTGGACAGATTGGAGGAAAATAATTTGCTCATAGTTTTCAGTTGTGTTTCTTGTCAGGTGAGAGTCAACTAGTGGTTTTCACACATGTCGATAAATCTAAAATCAAATGCATCATTTAGAATGTTACCTTTTTAAGACAGCAACTCATGATTTGTTGAAAGAATTTTTTTTCATTTCAATCTGTGATTTATTGTATAAAAAAGGCAAACTGAAATGTATTATAAGAGTAGTAGCTGAGAAATTAAACCTTAGATGAACCTCTGACCCATTGAACAAGCTTCTCTTTTTTATATTTCTTTTCAGAAGTTCAGATCTGTGCAATTTTCTGTCCTTTAAGATGGAAATTATGACACTAGGCCAATTTACATAATTTTTCATCTTACATCAGTCATTAATCCTACCAACATTCTATGACAGAATTTTAATTATCATTACCAATATTTTACCGGTGAAGATAACAGTTACGTATTCAGACAAAGCTTTATTTCATCTCTTAACAATCTCGTATTCTTTACTGATGATTTTATGTAGCTTATAGTACTGCTTCTACAGTCAAGACATACGTGCAACAAATGGCTACTCTATCTTTCATTCTAGTGAAAACAGTTTATACTGCTCACAGCATCATGAAGAATGACTCAAGATAAGAATGCGTTGTACATTGCTTGTATTATGTACATTTTAAATTTCCTCTAAAAGACTGAATAGTTTAAAACCATAACTAAGACAATGAGTAGAAAATGAATCTTTCTTCTTTCTCAGAAGTCAAAAAAAGTCTCAAAAATGGAGATAAGAAAGATGGGGACAAACTTTTTAGCAGGGCCGGTTGTGATAGCATAAGGGATAATATTTTTAAACTAAAAAAGGGTAGATTTGAACGATATATAAGGACATAAGGAAGAAATTTTTTACAGTGCAGTTGGAACACTGGAAGATGTTGCCCAGAGAGGTGGTAGATGCCTCGTCCCTGGAAACACTGAAGGTCAGGCTGGATGGGCCTCTGAGCAACCTGATCTAGTTGAAGATGGTCCTGTTCATTGCAGCAAGGGTGGACTAGATGACCTCAAAAGGTTCCTTCCAACCCAAACGATTCTATGATTCTATGATTCAAAATTTTGGAAATGCTTGCTAAAATATTCTGAGATGCTGCTGAGTGTGATCGTATTCCAGTGAACATAAAGATAGCTGAATTTCATTTTAGTGGTCAGTTCAGGAGAAGCTGAAATTATGCTATATGATGTTGAATTACATTGAAAGGTGATCTGCTCTTTTGTGGGGGAAGGCTACTAAATACAGTAAAAGGATCTGCAGAATTGGTTTTCATTTATGAGAATTACATTGTATTGGCAGTTACTGATTGATGAAATGGTTCTTAGATGTGCATGCACATCTAATGCAAGGGTTAGCAGAAAAAATATTTATTTTTTGAAAGCAAACATTTTTACAAAAAAAATCTGTTTCTGCTTTATTCTAGTTTGAATTTGGGAAGTGCTTGCACTCAGAAATGTCTGCAATTTGGTTGGTCTCGCTAGTAACTAGCAGAGTTTATTGGAACTAATTTTTTGCTCGTGAATACAGGGTTGTCGAAGTGAATAATGCATCAGTCATAAACGGCAAATCATCTTGTGGTTGATGGACTTTTTGAAAAAACAGGACATGAAGTTGTTGCGTTAGTTTGGCAGAAAATAAACCTCCTTGCGTTCTAACTCTCCTCACCGGAGTGGGAGGCTAGGTGCGGCTAGGTTTAAATTCTGAGTGATATCCAACTTGCCACTACCAGTCCAGTCACGTTTAATATGTATATTAAACTACCACGATTCTGGATACACTAATAGTCTAGACGTGCTCATGAACTAGCTATCCCCCCTTACTTCTGTCTGATAAGATAAGCACCAGCTAATTGCTCCCTTTGTTAACTCTTCGGCTCTTGATGCCTCTGTCCAAGCATGTCTTTCATCTTGCATTTCACAAGTCCAGCAAGGCCATCAATTACACCGTTATTCATGTGATAAATCTCACCTTGTACTCAGGTAAGAAATAGAATTTAGTTAATATTTCCTAAGCACTCTGATATTTTTATGAGGAGCACCGCAGAAAATTCCAAAAGAAAAATATAATGAAGCTCACGCTCATTTGCAGTTGGAATCAAGAATTACTTGTCATTTAAAGGTTTCTTCTGAAATCTTGAAACTCACTTTTACAGCCAGAGCAGTACAACAAGCTGTGGTGGTTTAACCCCTGCTGACAACTAAGCACCATACAGCCGCTCATCCACCTCCCCTCGGTGGGACAGGGGAGAGAAATGGAAAGGTAAAGGAGAGAAAACTCTTAAGATGAGATAAGGACAGTTTAATAGGTAAAGCAAAAGCTGTGCGCACACAAACAAAGAAAAACAGTGTATTCATTCACTGCTTCCCATCAGCAGGCAGGTGTTCAGCCATCTTCAGCAAAGCAAGGCTCCATCATGTGTAACGCTTACTTGGGAAGACAAACACCATCACTCCAAACATCCTCCCCTTCCTTCTACTTCCCCTAGCTTTATACGCTGAACATGACACCATATGGTATGGAATATCCCTTTGGTCAGTTCGGGTCAGCTGTCCTGGCTGCGTCCCCTCCCAGCTTCTTGTGCACTCCTAGCCAACTTGCTGGTGGGGTGGTGTGAGCAGCAGAAAAGGCCTTGACTCTCTGTAAGCACTGCTCAGCAGTAATGAAATCTTCCCTCTATTATCAACGCTGTTTTCAGCACAAATCCAAAACATAGCCCCATATTAGCTACTATGAAAATTATCTCTATTCCAGCCAAAACTAGCACACAAGCATACATTTTGGACTTAAATGCAATTTATTTTATAACTCCTGTAATTTATTCCTGCCCCTATTTTTGTTCACACAGGGTCAGTCCCTATCTCCGATCCTCCTACCAATGACCTCAGTTTTTACTACAAGCTCTACATAGTGATTTTTAGTTATTCAGGGATAAGTTTGAAAAAAGTAGATGGTCCTAAGTCCTACGAAATTATAAAAAAACAACCAACCAACCAACCAATTCTGCTACAATTGAAGAACACAGAAGCCAAATCAATCAGGTATTCCGACAGGGGAAAAAAGACAAAAAATAAAGCTAAAAGTACCTACATTCCCCAACCATCACTTGCAGAGTGGCAATAAACAAGATGACAGGTGCTCTGTATTAACCACCCCAAGCCCACTACAGGAAGGGAAAAGGGAGGAAAAGGGAGAGAGACTTACAAATTGAATATAAAAACAACTTAACACTATTAATACTAATAATATTAATAATAAGATAAATAATGCAAAATATACCAAACCGCTACTGAGTTTCTTGGAGTTGGGTGCCGGGGCGCTGGCTTCCCACCAGCAGCTGCCAGGCAGCACTAGGAAGTCCTGGACTGGCCTTGACAGTAGACAGGAACTGGACTCAGGACTGCACAGATCGGGATCTGGATCAGGATCTCAGGCAGTACAAGTAGCAGGGTTCTTTTCACAAGCTGGTCATGGAAAAAGAGAATGAGAACTTCATGATCCCCTAGCTTTAAGTGGAGTGTGACATGCATGGCATGGAATACCTCATTGGTCAATATCAGGTCACATGTCCTGTTCGCCCCTCCCTGCAAGTGCAACCCTTGCAACTCCTCACTTGCAGGACCTAAGAGATCTTTCAGTGACCTTGGCTGCTATAGTAATAATTATAAACAGGGACCTCTTTCTGCATTCCATTCCTACTATTAGCTCAGTGTAACTATAAACATTAGGTATTATCAGCTTTGGAGCAGTCTCTGTCTATAAAATATGAAGCCAGCTTCAGAAAAATGAATTTACTTAGAAGAACTTAGCTGTAAGGAAGATTCACTTAAAGAGTAAATGGTTTGTTTTAACCAAAACCAAGACACCAATCTATGTCCACAGCGGTTCCCATTTTCCTTTCAACTGGGCAGGCCAAGAGTTTTCATGAAGTTTTTCTTCTCCTTAGAAGTTTCACTTAGAGTGCAAACAGATAGTGCCAAGAGATAAAGCTGACCCACAACATGGTGAATACGAAGTACCCAAAATATTAACGTAAGGAGATTAATAAAAAATTGCATGGTTGCAGTTCACGATTGTAAAACCTGAAAAATCAACTGCATTAGAGATGTTTGAAATATATTAATTGGTCTCACGAAGTTCATCTAGGTCTGCTTGTATCTTTGGAGCTGATAAACATTAAGACACTGACTGCCTTTCTTTGCCTTTTTCTGAGGGAACTGGAATTTAGAAGTTTCTGTTGTATTTGTCCTAGCTGAAGTTAATATCTTCTCTCTGTTTCAGGAAAGGTACTGTAGACTCTCAAGATTTATTTTTCAGTCAATATGAAAAAAACATTACGTTCCATTGTGCCCTAGGTGGGGATTTGTTCAGACCACTCTGTTGTAATTCTTAATCAACTAACCTGAAGAAACCAGGAGGAAATCTGTTCTAGATTAATTAATTTTGGATGCAGTTACTCAAACATATAACAGCACACACTGAAAATCAATTATCTAATAGTCAATCCACATTGTTATCACATCTAAAATAAGGAGTGTATAACAGTGAAGATTTCACAGAAATAAAATTTATCATACTGTGCCTTGAAAAATGCATCCATCCCTGCAATTTAAGTAACCCTGTGGGAATTCCTACCCCTCTTAGTGTCTTGATGAATAGAATACATGATTAACTTTTGTGTTGGTTAATATTTCTGTCTTGCTGGAGCTAGTTCTTATTTCCCCTCAATTTGAGATGTCAGAAGTGAATTTAATGCCACCCTTGAAGATTATCTCAATTATGGAATAGAAATAACTTAAACTAACCTCATGAATATAAATGTTTTAGACAGAGGTTTTCATGGCAATACAGGAACACTGCAACACACAGATGTGCTACTAAGACACTGCTTTAGTTTCCAGTATTAGTTACCTGATACACTTTTTATTAAAGTATGTATTTTCTCCAATCACATAAGCAGAGCCAGTGTTCAGTGGCTACTTTTCTATGTCCCCTTCTTCTCTTCTTCTGCAAAATCAAATAAGTTAAAATATACCTCACTAAAGTAGTTAAGATGTTAGAATAATTACTATTACAAAAGCAGAAGTTGTGGTAAGTCCATGTGTCACAGAAAACATGAATAGAGATTGATTATTCATTTCTTTCCATAAGCACATTTTTCAGCATTAAAAGAAACTATAATTAGCACGTTCAAACCAAATCGACCCCCCCCAAATTTTTTTCAAACAAAGTACAAAAAAGGGGAGCTCATTGCCACATTATGTTATGGAAAGTTAAAGTTTTATATGAATTACAATCCAACAACTAGTCACATATCATTCACAGGACACTGATCTGGAATAAATCAAACTTGAATAATTTTCCTGCTACATGTTTTATGTCTTAATGATTTTTCTTTGAGAATCCTTCCATTTTACCAATACTCACTTGGTACTCTTAGGTATACTAACTTTGGTGCAGTTATATTCTATTTATCCACTGTCTCTAAACCAAGAATTCTGTCTGATATACTTTTTAAAGTGGTTGAGATCTCTCAGTTTTACTGGCCTGTGTTTATAAAATGACAACTGTTTTCAGCAATAATTCACTAACCTCTATGGTACTTTCTATCTATGTTTCTTTAACGCTAATGGAAGCAGGAAGCAGTTAAATCTCTGTGCTCTTAGTTCAGCCTTTAGATCACCATGGAAAAATACTGGTACTAAAAAAAAAAGAAATCCTATAGATTCTTCCTTCTTATGGAGCCCTTAGCCCATAATATTTCCATCTCAGAACACCCAGTAAGCAAGACATGCATGTACTGAGACACGGCAGTCATTTAGCACTTTCACAATTCAGGTTCAATTAGCTCTGTTCAAAGCAAAATATCTCCAGTGTGATTAAAAAAAAAAACCTATATAAATCCCATGAAATCGAATGGATTTAGCTCATTTTTCACTAAAGGTAGTTTTGAATTTTTTATAGTCTATTGGCTTCAGTTGAGTCACTTCCTACTTACATTGTCATGTCCTAAGCCAGAATTCAGTCTGCTATGTCTTCAAAAGGCAGACTGAAAAAGTCTGTTCATAAGATATTTTCCTGCCGAAGTGATTGATAGAATGTACTGCCAAATATTTTATTATGGGTTGTTTCATCTTTTTCCTCCAGCTTACCTTGTATAGCATATTGCTGTGTACAGAAAGAGTAACACACACCATATCTTTCAACTCAGGAGAAAACAGACCAACATCCTGAAACACTGGGAAACAGCACCCTTAAGACCGAATGAAAGAAATTCAGGAAAATGGGGGAATGAGAAACATAAAATGCTCCTTTAAAGAAAATATGAAATTGTCAGTAGAGGAGTATATTTTTCTGAGTGATTCTCAAAGGTACCTAATACCTTGGTTTGTTGCTGTTTTTAGAGGAAAATCTTGTCTTTGCTTCTACAGATTTCCAGCTTGAAAAAAATGTATTGCTTTGATGTTTTTAAAATACTTTGCAGAATCTGCTAAAACTGTGAAGGACAACTCAGTTTAACAGCAAACATTTACTCCATACTTTCAGGAAGCAAGTATTGTCACACAAGAAGAGCGCTTGTAGAACATCTGCAGCAATTTTAGCTGTAGGGTTGCAAAACATCATGTCAGCTTAGGCTAGTCACTCTTGGGATTTGAAAGTTGTTAAAAGGGTTCTGCATTCAAGGTGATACAGCTGAAAAAGCTGCATAATGATAATCAGAATAAAGAAGAACTAAACACATCCAGTCTAGTTGCTGAAATAATTTTCATCTCCCCTGTTGAACTATTTTTGTCTGATCTATACGTTTCATGCATTTTTTATCTTGGAATGTAACGTCCCTGCTCACTGCAGGGGGGTTGGGCTGGATGACCTCCAAAGGTCCCTTGCAACACAAAGCGTTCTATGATTCTATGATTATTTTTGACAAATTCCTGTCTTTTGACAAGCTTCTACATTTATTAACTGAAGAAAGGGAGAAACTATCTATAGCATCTCTGCTTATTCACGGGATGCTCAGCATATGACCTCAAACTAGATCTTAAACCTGAACCAGCAAGCTTTGGGACTAGAAACTGTATAACTACATTACATATGCCATTGACCCAGCTAATTAGACTGCATATGGTGCCACATTAGTGTATCAGAGAGTTAAACTGCTATCAGAAACAGAACTAGCTCTCCATGGCACTGGGCTGTGACAGCTGGTGCAGTGTACTCTAGTGTTGTGAACACCTGACTTCAGAAAAATATGGATGGTAAAATCATGTCTGTTCTGTAAGCAAGACCAGAAGGTCTAATTGCACAGTTGCTAACTTCTGATTGTAGTTCGGGCTAGTAATCACCAGTCTATATGCAAAGACCTACTGTGTCATTAAAGGAGGTCTCTGTCTTCATGGTTGATAGGAACCTGAGATCTCAAGTTGATGGAGGTGCTTACCTACACCCTTGGGTAAGGTACCTAAGTCTAGGAGACAATGCAATAGTCCTCTGGCAGAGGGTCAGCAATCTTGACACACTGGCCCTGTGGGTCTCATCTTTTCTTTCAAGGTAGCTTCTGAAGATGACTGGTGTCACTGTATTTATGCAGTGTGGTCTAGTTGAGTGTGTAAAGTGTTCCCTGAGAAACCTTTACAGAGGGATCCCTTAGGGGAATTTTTCAGGGTGATGACAGGTTTCTGTATCTCCTCAGATGTGGGAAAACACACACCTGCTAACTGACCAATCTATTAGGAGCAATTTAGAGCTCAGAAAGGGAAGCAGAATGGACCTGGTGTTCACCAGGTTGTAAGCCTGCAGCCAGAGCCAAAAAGCCAATGGAACAGATTTCCTGCCAAGCAAAATCACGTGTGTGGGAAGTAGAGGTTCAGAGCAGGCTTCTGTATGGCTACCTATTGAGCTAGCACAGAGGGAGTGCCAGCAGCTGGGAGACGAAAACAAGAACTACAAAGTTAGTGCAGAAGTTGGTGAAAATACAGAAACTGGTGAAGTACAGGGAAAATGGAGGTAGTATTTGGGGTTGTATGCAACTTCCAGAGTGAAGTGCATCACCTCCTGTGAAGGTGGCGACATGTTGCATGGGTTGGGGTGGCCACCCCTGGGAGGTCTCGTGGTAGGAATCTGCTGTAAACAGCCTTATCAAAAAGAGGAAATGAACTTGCATCTTTAAGAAGCGTGAGATAGAGGGTCCAGGAAACTGCAGGATGTCCAGTCTTGTCTCAGTCCTTCAGAATATTATAGAGCAAAATGGAACAAATTCCACGGAAAGCCATGTCCCATCACATGAAGGACAAGCAAGTGTTTGGAGACAATCAGTATGGGTTTACCAAGAGAAAATCATACCTGACCAATGTGTTAGACTTCTCTAAGAGGAAAGCAGTGGATGTCATTCACCTTGGCTTAGGAAGGCTTTCAACACAGTCTAATATAGCATCCTTGTATGGTCAAAGGTGAAGAAAGAGGTGTTTCATACAGATATAATTAAAAAAAGAAAAGATCTTGATGAGAATACAAAGTATTAGAACAGGTTTCACTAAGATGTGAAATCTCTGCCTTTGGAGATTTTCAAAATTTTTGGCTTAAACCCTGAGATACTTGACGTAACTTAGAAATTAGACTACTTCAGACATCCAGAGGTACTTCTAACCTATTGCTTTTTCCCAGTGATTCCATGATTGAAGTGTAAAATTCAGCAAATGAAGATGTTTATTTATATTAAAAGGTAGGGACAGGTGAAAGAGATGAACAATTTAAGAGTGAAATAATACACATTAGAACTCCAGTTTCAAGCAAAAAATTGCTTCCTGAGTTCTTGGTTTAGATCAATTCTTTAGATTTTGTACTTTCTCAAAATCTACTTACAGGTCTAAATGCTGAAGATTTTGATCAGAACACTACCAGAACAGGTATATCAGATGTATGTAAAAGTAAATTTAGATAAATAGACATGTCAAGCAAAAAACCTAAAACGTTGTGGTGATCTCATTCATTCTTTATTGAGTATAGGTTTATATGTTGGCATCTGCCATAAAAGTTAAGGTAAAGTAGACTTATATTTGTTTGACTTGTATTTATATATTCAGTATAAACACATTTTTTTTTCAGAGGTTTTTCTGAAGACCAAAGGAGACCTTCCTAGAGATCAGAGAGGATATTTTTCACCTGCATACAAAACTTGCCATTCTGTAAGAAAGACAGGGAGAAAGAAGAGGATTTCCTTTCTTTTGAAGGTTGGAAGATTGCTACAGTCTAAGAGGATGTAGACAGAAGTGCACTGTTAAGCCTAGTATGAATAAAAATTCAGAAGTATCTAGCTGGTATCTTTTGTTCATGTGCTCAAGGTTAAAACTGAGTGTCAGATTTGGAGTTAAGAAGCATGGTTTCTCATAGGTCAATGTACTATCAGAAGGCTTATACTGGGCAGGAGGGGAAGTTAGTTCTGTTTATGTGGATTGGGGCAAAGTCTATTTCATAATAAAATCTTGAGGGGTTTTTTTAATAAATTCCTATAGCAGTAGTCTAAGATGCTGGGTAGGTTTTTGCTGCCTCCTATTGTCTTCTGGCATACTATAGATTTTGAGCTTTCTTACATAAAAGAGCTCAGAAACATTTTTGTCTTCGTATTGCCATGAACAGCAGACATTCAGGAAGCCATTCTGAGCAGGACACCTATTTCATGAACGTCTGTGGTTACAGTAGTTGCACTGGACTCAGATGACTCCCTCCTTTTCTGTGTTCCAGTAAACAGGAATTCAGTACAAGTTCAGGTTCATACAGGGAGCATCACTAGTAGGCCAATGTGGGTATATGAAAATTGCAAGTCTCCATTATCCTTTATTTGTGAACGAAATGGTCAATTTCTAGCCATAAGTTTTGGCAGAAACCTGGACTACATCTGTTGAACAAATTTTAAATCATTTGGTGTGTTCATCATTCTGCCAGTATTATATTCGAATTCTACCAGATCCTAAGTGACATGGGCAGATTTCTAGTATCACTCTCTTATTTCAGGATGTGAATCGTTTTGGGTAAAGAAAGTCTTTTTCAGTCTGCACTTATGCAGGCAATGGGATCTTAATTTAAGGCTGAACATACTAGATTCTAAGATAAGACAAATACATGACATGGGGTCTTATTTGTAACCAATGTAATTTAGCCGTATATCATACAGTAGGATAAAGATGATTGTATTCTTGAGAAAAATGTACCTTTAAAATTCCTGTCTGCATACCAACCAGCATACTCTCTAACACATATAAGGCACAGAAGTATTGTCTAATATAGATATTTCTGTTTAGCTTTATTGCTAGACATATTTAGAAATCTGTTTAGTCTCCAACAATTACAGTGTGTTGATTTCATTTATGTCACTACAAATTCTAAGATAAGATTTATGAAGTTTTAGCAATTTTTCCTAAGGTGGTCCTGAGAAGAAAGATTTTTGAAGGCTACAGTCAGCAGAGAGCACATAACTTCAGGTAGAAAATGGTAATCACAAGCCTCGAGTTTTATCACTCGAACTGAACAACTTCATCTTGCAGTATTTCCTATTCTGTTTAAAAAGTTACTTTACAGATCAGCTTCACTTCAGCTCTGGAAGCAACAACAAAAAAGATTCCCACTTAAATGGAAAATATTTTCTGCTATTGTGTGGCTTGTTTGGTTTTTTCCTCTTTTTTTTTTTTTTTCTGGCAGTCCCTATGGCAGACTATGGCTGTTCTAAAAAAGCATGGTCGTGTGCTTTAGCTATACAGCAGGCTCATCTATTCAGCAAGAAAGCTAGAAAAGCTGTTTGAAGTCTGCACAATTTATGCAGGTCAAGCTAGACAGGATAGGAAAGGAGAGTTTTAACCAATGAGATTATTACTAATGATCTCATTATTCAGATCTTTCCCTTTGCACAATATTGCTGATGATTCTGGAAATTCTCAGCTACACATGCACGCATATATTTGAAGACACACACACACACGCACGCGTACAAACACTCTCACAGCTGTTTTCTTTAGATTAGAAAATGGCTTTGATGCATATTTTTACCAGTTATATATCTGATTCTCTTTGGTCATTTGTGCGTATCTATTTAGACATCTTAACTCCTTCATACTTAAACAAAAATTTTATGATTTCTTTCTTTTTCTGTGTTTCGTTTTTTCTTTTTCTTTTTGATTAAAAGGGAATAATTTTCTTCTATTTGTATTTCAGTGGGGGCAGTGTAAACTCTCTTTGACACATCCCAGCATATCAGATGCTCCAGGAACCCTGGCTATGTAGCTATAACAGGGGCAAGCTAGTAACTGATCTACTACCTACTGGGAAATAGTTTTAACAAAATTAATTTAAGATAAGATTCTTTTTCTTTTACCTAAAAATATATCCTTTCTGCACCATTCTGTCTGAGAGCTAGAAGTATGAAAGGAACATATTTTCCTTCTGAAGGTATTCAATAGACTCTCTCTCCACCAGGTACATAGGTAAGATACAGCCATTCACTGCAGGAGTAAAGATGTAGTAAGTGAAACAGGCTAGATCCCAGCTCCCTGTGGCCGCCTGAAATGCCTTTTCAGCCAGCAGGTGATCTTGCAGCAGCATTAGTTTCTTACTCTGCTGGTTACACTGAACGGTTCCAATTAAGGAGGAGGATTATCCCCTGCGTGGGAGCTGGCAATGACTCTAATGTCAGAATCATCAGTCTGGCCACACACAAAAAAAACCCAAAACTTGTGAGCACTGGCCTGATTGCAGTCCAGCCAAGAAAAAGTAAATGGCTACCTAGGGTAACTATCAAAAGTGGCTCTGATCGCAGGATGTTGGCATGGGAGACAGCTGGCATGCCTTTTAAATGTGTGCCTGGGTATATCCCTTCAGATGACAGTGTTGCAGTTTGTGCTCGGAAGTATCTAAGAACCACCCCTTGTACAGGGTCTGCAGCAGAGGAAGGAAGACTCTTGCCCTTTGTGTACAGTCTCTTTATTTACTTCTCTAACCACAGTAAAACATACAGTAGTCATTTGACCAGATTTTAGGTGCTCAGTGAAGATATCTACCGATTTTTAGGTATCTACCTAACTGATGATAACGAGAAGAGATGTTCTTCAAAGGGCAGCTCACCCTTCTTATGCTTGGAGTTGTTTAGTATTTCAACCATTGTTTGAAAACTTCTGTCTCTGCTGACTATTTAAAGACTGCAAGTTATATGCCTTGGTGACTAAAACCATCAGAGTGAATCCAGGCCTAAATGGATTCCTGTTGCTAATGTGAAGTTATTGATTTACTATACCATTAACTTGGCCTTCTAGAAATCATATGATAATATAACAAATGTGTGTACTACAGACAAAAATTATAAATAAATTTTCAGATTTTATGGCAATAATCTAACCAGTTTCTTATGTCTACAAAATACCATTCTAATTTTTCTTTTTCTATTTAGCTATACAGGGAAACAAAAGTAACTGGAAGTACTCTGTGCCTCACCATGCCATGCCAAGCTACATCTAGTTTTACACATTTCCTCAGTCCCTCAGAGAAACACTATTACTCACACTGAAATCAGTGGGCCTTCACGTCTTTAGAAAGTAAAATTTAATTTGCATAAATGGAAATCTGAAGAGCCTGGTGATATTAAAGATTCACTGCTTTATTGTGAGCAATTCAAATCTGGATGGGGTAGGCAAGTTATTGATTAGAAAAAAACCAGAACTTTTAGCTTTTTCATACTGTTTCATACACATTACTTGTGTTATTTATCAGGGACTTTGATTCCATAATGACTGCCAGAAATCTTTTATTCGTCTTCTACTGTTGAGTTCATTACTTTTATGACGTGAAGATAAATCTGAAACATTTTCTTTATGGGCAAATTGATGCTACAAGATACATGTTGGTTTGATGTCCCTGTAGGAGGGGTCCGTTATTTCTCTCTGATATTTCCTGCTGCACATATTTTATGCACAGCATATGTGTAGGCAATTTCATAGAACAGAAAAGATGAATTGCTATGAAAAGATATATAGCTGTGTACTTAATATGTAGTACCTATTACACTTCGACAGATCATCAAGCTTGAAGGATCTCGGGTGGATCTGGACTGGCAACATAAGGGTGAACTGTTTGTATCTTGGTGGGCCCACGACCCCTCAGGCCATCAAGGAAGAGACGCGACACAGAGAAGGGCTCATGATGTTGGGGTGGACTTGAGCATAGACACCATCACACATGTTATCCATGAATGTGAAACATGAGCTGCAATCAAGCAAGACAAGCGGGTTAATTTTCACCACAAGCCGTGAGGGAAAACAGCTTGGCCACCTAATCCAAACTGTCCAAACTAAACAAGGTATTCGATAACATATGCCATCCTGCTGGGTTCCGGGTGGGGGAGCTGGCCAGGGGGGATGGAGGGGAGAAGTCAGTCATGGATTGGGAGCACGCTGGACACTGGGCAGTGAGAGCTGCTCTGTGCATTTTGCTGTTTGTTTTGTATATTCTTCTTATCAGTGTTATTGTTGTTACTGTTCCCTTTGTTTGCTGTTCTGTTAAACTGCCCTTATCCGGACCAATGAGATTTTGCCTTTTTCTTTCCATTCTCCTCCTCACCCCAGCAGGGGAAGGGACGACAGAGCAACTGCATGGTCCTTTTGTTGTGGGCCGTGGGCCATTGGCCAAAAGCATAACAACAGGTTTTTTTGTTTGTTTGCTTTTGATTTGAAAAGACTGTGGTACCTCTGCATGGCTGTATGCATCTTCTCCACAAGTTTATGAACAGAAAGCATCCCCCAGATGTTCAAGGTCATGTTTAGAAGCAGCGGTCGAAGACTGAATTTTAAAGTCTTGTAGATAGAATCAGATCTTTGATTTACAGGAAGCCTTACTCTTAACATTCTCAGAAACACAAGTTCAAGGACAAATGACATGGATGAAGAGTCAGAATGTACCCTCAGCAAGTTTGCTGATGACACCAAAACTGGGAGGAGTGGTAGACACACCGGAAGGCTGTACTGCCATTCAGCGTGACCTGGACAGGCTGGAGAGTTGGGCAGAGAGGAACCTGATGAGGTTCAACAAGGGCAAGTGCAGGGTCCTGCACCTGGGGAGGAACAACCCCATGCATCAGTACAGGCTTGGGGTGGACCTGCGGGAGAGCAGCTCTGCGGAGAGGGACCTGGGTGTCCTGGTGGACGACAGGTTGACCATGAGCCAGCAGTGTGCCCTGGCTGCCAAGAAGGCCAGTGGCATTCTGGGGTGCATTAGGAGGAGTGTGGCCAGCAGGTCGAGGGAGGTTCTCCTTCCCCTCTGCACTGCCCTAGTGAGGCCCCATCTGGAGTCCTGCGTCCAGTTCTGGGCTCCCCACTTCAAGAAAGATGAGGAGCTACTGGAGAGAGTCCAGCAGAGGGCTGCGAGGATGATTAGGGGACTGGAACATCTCCCCTACGAGGAGAGGCTGAGGGAGCTGGCCTTGTTCAGCCTGAAGAAGAGAAGGTTGCCAGGGGACCTAATAAATGTTTATAAATGTCTCAAGGGTGGGTGTCAGGAGGATGGGGCCAGACTCTTTTCAGTGGTGCCCAGCGACAGGACAAGGGGCAACGGGCACAAACTGAAGCACAGGAAGTGCCAGCTGAACATGAGGAAGGACTTCTTCCCTCTGAGGGTGACAGAGCACTGGAACAGGCTGCCCAGGAGGTTGTGGAGTCTCCTTCTCTGGAGATCTTCAAGACCCGCCTGGACAAGGTCCTGTGCAGCCTGCTATAGGTGACCCTGCTTCGGCAGGGGGGTTGGACTAGATGACCCACAGA
>Ga0065711_1009342_pt1 | contig 20808 bp, 11 predicted proteins | sample Hoacrofraction12_FD_59098 | JGI IMG/M metagenome (GOLD analysis project Ga0065711, IMG submission 59098) | Hoatzin crop microbial communities from Cojedes, Venezuela - Epithelial fraction 12 v2 (version 2) | ecosystem: Host-associated > Birds > Digestive system > Esophagus > Crop | place...
TGGACAAGGTCCTGTGCAGCCTGCTCTGGGTGACCCTGCTTGGGCAGGGGGTTGGACTGGGTGACCCACAGAGGTCCCTGCCAACCCCTACTATTCTGTGATTCTGTGATTCTATGTCCCTAACTACAGCAGCTCACACAATGAGGCCCCGGTCCATGTGAAGGGCCAGGAGGTGCTGTCCTTACAGAAATTAAATGATCTTCATAATCTAATTCAATAGGCCTGTTTGATTATTCTGCATAATTGTAGCATCTCATTTGCAATCACAAACCGGACCGCAGTGTGCTTGGTAAAGTACATGAACAGAAGAGAAATGGTATTTTTGTAGAGAGAGTTTCCTTAGATTGTAATCTCTAAACAGAGCTATTAAGAAGACGTAGTTTATTGGTATTTTTCCCAAATCTCCGGCTCATAAAAGCTAAACAAAACAGAAATGATAGGGTAACGTTATAGATTCTGCTACAGGAGGCAGCATTTTGCTCTCCACAGGTGGTAAGTGAGGGGATAAGGAGGGGGGGGAAGGAGTTCATGATGGCAGTCAGGAGACTGGGGAGCCCCTAACAAAGTTTGTTTGAACATACAAAATCAGATCCACTGAAAAAATAAAAAGGGAAGAAAGTGCAATATTTCACGGTTGGCATTAATCCACTGCATTGAAGATGCAACCACTTTTTGGTGCTTTGGTTTCACAACACTTACTGTAATGTATACTTTGAGTTTTGGGGTAAGTCAGGTTTTGGGGTAAGCAAAATCTTCCATAATTGTGACGAGACTTGATTTGATAACCATTGCTAAAAGCTATTTTTTTCCAACTTAGAATATTTTGGAGTAACAGTAAAAATTTTATAGTGTTGACCTCTTCTAAGAAGAATTTTGTTTCAAAGACAGTTGCTTTTATAGCATTAAAAATTAATGTCAAGAAAGTTTACTGACAGATAAGCTCTATTAATGACTTCACTTCTGAACTTCACTATTTATATTTACAAATTAACACTGCGAATTCTCAGTTTACTAATCTGCCAGTCGGATAATTTTTTGCAGCCTTGAGCTGTTTCACTTCACTGAAAATATTTAATAGTCAATCTGTAGTGAACTCTAATTTTCCCAAGACTTTATTACGTTTACACAATACATTACAGAAGATATCCTAGCGTATTATTAAGCATTACAAATTATGAAAACCAAATTACATTTTTTGAATGAACAATACAGTGCTTTATCCTGCACTTTCTGCAGCACACTTACTCAGTTTGTCCAAGTACATGGTGAGGTTTATGTATTACCTCCACAGCACGACAAACACTTCACAAACACACACCATACTATGCAGATCTCCAAACCAAACATCTCAGGACCTAATGGGGTTTAACCCAAAGCCCGCTACAGTCAATGGAAGAGCTTACCCTTGATTTGAATGATTTTAACTGCAAGTCTTCTCATGACTGCATTTCCAGCTTGATAGTATGTGCACCTGTTCTGCAACCTTTGCACTGTCTCAGTTTAGCTTACCAATCTTCCAGCTCCAGCCTGAAAAGCACATATTGGTGGTCTGCAGAAAGCTGGCTCTCTTCCTCCTTTTTTCCATCTGCTACATTACATTACAGACTGCTAAAAATATAATAAATGCTTTCCTACTATTACTTCCCCATGTAAACAGCTGAGTTATTTGCCACAGGGACATTGAATATGAATGGAAGGGAAGGTAGGTCTGTCCACTGCTGCAAAAGGAAGAAGCTTCTAGCAAGGAAGACACTGGTCAAGGGACCAGGAAAACCCAAGTTCAGCCGCAGGCCTCCTCTGTGATTTGGTACAAACCACTTCTGACCTAGCAAACCCACACGTACTGAATGCAGCCAGGAAGAAACTCTCACGCGCTTCAAGACAACCATTCCAGCCCAGCTGTAGTTACCAAAGATGATGTGGTTCCGGACAACCTGTGAGCTGCAAAAACACTATTCAATGCTGAGATACCAGTTAGCAGACCAAGAGTCCCTGCAGACTTTGCAGCTTTCTCCTGAAATTATTCTCTCTACTGACTACAGGTTTACCCCCTCTCCTCTTTCTCAGTATTTAGTAAAGCTACTCCTGCAGCCGCTGGAGTCCACACTTTGCTGGACGCTGCATGTGTTGATGCATACGCAAAGCTCGTGTAATTGAAGGATCAGTGTATGCACAGGCAATGTTAATTCTGACGTTTCCTCGCCTTTACAACTTTAGTGGCTGTAATGCAGAATACAGCTGTTGAATGTAATTTTTTCCTTTGTTTTTAAAGTATCAGTAAAGGTGAAGAAAACCCTCAGAAATTCCACCAGGGCATCATAATGAAACCTGCATGGGTCAGCAGCAGGGCTAGCGCTTTTAGATCCAACCTACAGACCTTTGCCACTTGTTGCTAAAGGGGCAACAGACAGCAGCAGGACCATACTGTCATTTGTTATAGGAACCAGCACTGGCAGGAGGGCATGAGACACCCTGACTCATTTTGCCAGCAGGCTGTGCAGCAGATGTGTGTGACAGCAGAGGAAGGGCAGGATTAAGGAATGCATCCTCCTTCATGCCCTTCTCTCTACACTTCTAATTGTGCCAGTGCACAATGCCAGTTTCCTTGAGCAGCCTCCTTGCTCCAGGCTCCTTTCCCCGGTCCCCCCCACCCCACTCCCCCGGAGCTGAGGTTTTTTCATTTTCGCCTGTGAATAGGCAGACTCCTCTCCCATCCACACAGCCCAGCAGAGGGGTATCCAGAGCACAGGAGAGACCACCTCTCTTCCTTCAAGTCTGTTCCAGATCTTAGGGCACTAGACATTTTGAGAGTTCAACACCGGTGTATTGTTCTCTGTCCTGGCAAAGAAATTACCAGCCACAGCGGTTAAAAAGTGGAAAAGCTGTAAAACTATCAAAACCAAGGTCTTATCACGGGAAGTGTCTGGAAACCTGAAAAACAAGTGGTGCAACCATTCACCCCACAAAAAGAGCTTGTCATTTTCCCTGGATGCTTTCAATCCATGGCAGGTTACACAACGTAGGGACTGATGGCTACATATAACCCTGAAGCTGTTTCTTTGCCCTACCAGGAGACCAAAAGCAGTGCCTCATTTCTGTCTGCCCCATAGCTGTGAAGCAGCCCTTGCAATTTGGGTCTCCTATCAGCCAAGAAATGACAGCCAGCTGGCCAGCATGCACACATCTATGAGTCAAGTCCATTAATCAAACTGAGACAGTTACTGCTGGTTGAAGGAAAGCTGTATTGAAATTATGCTGTATGGAAAACTAAAAGCTTAAAACATCTGCCTTTCCTAGTCTAGGTGGAGCAGACCTAAAGAAGTTCCTTCAGGACTTCATAGCTCAATTTACTTTGATCTCAACCTGAATTTTAGAAGACGACAATCAGAAAAGCAATGAAGCAAATGAAGACCCTTCACCAGATTCAAGAGGCTGAGCTCCAAAGAAAAACAGCAACATTCAGGTCAAAATGTCTGGAAGATTATTCTCTTTTCCACCTTTTGGTAAGAAATTGCCACAGGTTCCTGGCGTAAATCAACATACAGAAGAATTATATGCAAACAACAAATTCCATTGTGTAGGCACTATTTAGGCAACTGATCACAAATGGAGACAAGAGTACTACCAAAAAGGAGGTGTGAGGAATGCTATGAGGAACTGGTAACCTTGCGGGGGGTAACTGTAAACATCATTGTAAGGTACAGATGAATACAACAGACAGCATGGAAAGGTGAGGTACCGTAGGGGCAGAGGAAAAATTTTGAAGGGTTGGGCACTGTGGTCAGCAGAGAGTAGTTTGGTGAGAGGGAAATTAAAAGTATTGTTTACAGGGCAGGCCTCTGCGCTGACAGATTGACAACTCTGAAGTCCTACCTCCTCATACAGTCGGTCATCACCGATCCTGAGAGGGGAGATGCCAGTGGGGGCACAAAGACACACTAGCATCATAACATTATATATGAGGAAGCTGAGGCACCGCGAGGCTAAATGGCAAGACCTGTGGAAGGATGTAGGTCATTTTCAGCAACGTTCTCAGGTCCCACCTAACCGCATAGGTGATGTGACGACCACTGACATTGTGTGCCTTTGCCTGAAGAGCTCTCCTGCATCAGGGTGCTTTCCCCAAGTAAGTTGTCTACTGTCAGCCTTCAACTGACTGAACCACTGTTGCACAGTGGCAGGCCACAGTTCCTAAGAGGTCACGAAGCTCCAGTCTTGCCAAGCCATAACCCTTGCCCAAAAGGACAAGAGGTCTCTGCCAGAGCCTGGGGTGCCATTCGTAGTAATAGTTACTTGACAGCCAGACCATTCTTTCTGTACCAATATAAAAGCAAATCCCAGTAAGTGATACAAAGTGGTTCTCCACAGACTGTCAGGGACAGCCATGGGCTCCAAAATCATACAGATGCAGGACCCTCCCTCTTCAGGAAAGCAATTGGTAGGAGATGAGCAAAACTATCAAAAGGTAGCGTTCTTCCATGAGGCAACAGCTGCTTCCTCAACTGGTTATGAGCTTCAGAGCCACGCTTGCTACCCAGCTCACGACAGGACACTTAACTACAGGCTTTCCTCACGGTCTGAGAAATGCTGGCCTAGCTGACCCATGAGGAGTCATTAATAAAATTAATAAAAATTAACCCATAGCTTCGAGGGACCAGAGTTCAACCACACGGAACTGCAGTGCCCAACCTCAGTGAAGGCGTTCCCAGCTGACAGCAGCGGCGGGTTTTTCAGCGAGCGGCTCCCCTGTCCTATCGCCCCACATCACTCACGACAGTGGCCGACTCTTCCTGCTGCCCGGCCTCCTCCGGCGGGAAGTGCCGGGCGACGCCGACGCCGACACCTCAGCTGCTGCGGTCTGCGGGCACGCGCGGCCCCGTTATCTGCGCCCCGCAGCATCTCGTCTGGCAGGAAGCTTCCCCAGAGCTTTCCATCACAGGAAATTTCCGGTGGGGAAGCACTCAGTAAGCAAACAAAGAGTTCCTTGGTACAACAGCAAAGTGCAGGCGCGTACAGCTGCAAGAAAAAACTCAAACGCCGAAGCAGCATGGGCAAGGGCGCGAGGTCACAGGGCCCAAACCCTGTGAGGAGAACCGCACTACCCAAGAGGCTGCGGCTTAGACATCACCAGGTGAGACCGCCACGCTGGAATCTGGCTCACAAGGCTGAAATTCAGATGTTGCGGTCAGAGGCTGTCTGAACTCTCTGAAGAGGGTTAACAGCCTTAGGGCCACACTTAACGCAGGGCTGCAGAGAGCACAGGCCACCATCAAGCTCACTTTGCCACCACCTAGTATGGGTTTGACAGCCCCTGCCCCACGGATCCCACCTCGTGTAGGATCTAATCATGCCCTGTACATACTGTTAGAAAAAATACATTTGTCTCCAGACTGTCCAGTTCCCCTTTTTATAAAATCTGTGCTTCTGGTGTCTTTCTCTCCTCTTTTTGCCCTTTGAACTATACTCACAGAATCACAGAATGGTAGGGGTTGGAAGGGACCTCTGTGGGTCACCCAGCCCAACCCCCTGCCGAAGCAGGGTCACCTACAGCAGGCACTCATTTCCTCCTATTATCCAGTTGTCTCTCCCCTCCTTTTCTACTATAGCATTTTATGTCAGCATCCCATACCCCTCCTCAGTTTTTGTCTCCTCACTCCTCCCTCCAGAAGCAGTTCCCTGCAAGTGCCATCTCAGAGAGGCAGGGAAAGAGATGCTAGGGGCAAAAATCAAGATGACCCAAAAATAAGGGTCTTCCACACTGAACATCTGGCAGTCAGAACAAGTTTCTGGCATTGGGCAGATTTAATACAACATATGGGATACGGCTCGCTTGAAGATTTGAACTTGCTTGGGAAGTACCTACTGGGAAGCCTCATAGAAGGTGCAGAGACAGTACTGACATGAGAAAACCCTGCTGGAGAGTAGAGGCTGACTAGCGTTGTCTCCTAAATCCTGCAGTGTACCAAGCTACAGTGGTGTACAAAATGCAGGGATCAAGCACACGTTTCATTCTCAGGCATGTGGGACCAAGCTTGCAGAGGTCTCCCTCTAGCAGCGTCACGCCTTGGGGTACTCCCGTGAGGACAAAGTTAGTCTATGAGGTGGGCACGAAGTATGGCACTATGAGCAGAGGTGACCTGCAATTCTGTGCCACTCTTATTTGCTCGTTTTTTTTGTTATGAGAGCAATTATCTGCGAGCAATTATCTGCAAACCCACAACTCGGATTTAACATTTGCTCATGCAGTGGTTTTTTTTAAGTGTCTAGCTCATGCTCTTCTCTTGAACTATACAGGCAGTGCAGACTATTTTCCACTCTCTTCCAGTTAATTGCAGCTGTGGTAAAGGGACTTCTGCCAGCAGACCCACAATGCTCTGCTCCACAGGAAGTTCCCAAGATCTCTTCCTGCACAGGAAATTTCCTGTGGTCCAACAGACATTCCTCTTGGCTTTTATCACTCGCATACATTTGTTTTGGCAAATAGCTGTTCTTAAGAACAACAAGAAACGGACAGAGCAAAAGCAAACTGTGCCACAAAGGAAAAAAAAAAACAGTTATGGTTCGGGTAACAAGCACAACCAAATTAGCCTCTGTCATACATGAAAATATTTGCTACTGGAGCTGACCCCTGAGGTTTTCTACCTTAAACATTATCCAGAAATAAAGCCTTTCTGATACACACAGATGCAATGCTTTTAAGATTCCACACACAAGTTTTCTTTGCCTTTTTAAAACACTTCACTGATGCAGTTTCCTAGCAAAGGGCTAGGCAGTGTGAAAGGAGTTCTCGATCTTTCCTCTCTTTGCAAACTTCATGCAATTGTGGCCCTAGTTCCGATCTTACCTCATCATGATTAACATCAGCAAAGTTAACAGAAGGAAATGCTCAACAAGAAATGCTTTGGTTATATTTCACCAGACACACTTTCCTGTAATCAAAGCCTCTCCAAATCCTAAGTCATTGCTCATAAACACGAGAAAGTTAACAAAAATTTGGAAGGGGAAGAGATTTCAGCTTCAAGCTTCCAAAACCTTAAAGTTATGAAGCCCAGGATATACTGGGTAGGATTTTCAGATTCACTTTCATGCCTCAAAATGAAGACAAGGGCCTAGGGGGACTTCTAGAAGCGTCCAAGAGAGTAAGAGATCTAGATTGCGTATGCGCTCCTCAAAACCTTAAAAGGACACTCAAGCACTGGGACAGTTTGTCCAGAGATGCTGTGCAATTGCCATCCTTGGAGGTTTAAAACACCTCACCTGATAAAGCACGGAGGGACCTTGTCTGGCCTCGTAGCTGACCCTGCTTTTAGCAGGAGGTTGAAGTAGGCACCTCCTGAGGTCTCTTCTAACCTGAATTATTCTGTGATCCTAAATATCTCTGTAAATGTAACTCGCTATCCTTTAAAGTTCTAATTTGACACTACTTCAGCCTATAATTTTTCTTAAATGGCAAGAGGAGAGTTAGAACTTCCTACCCCATCTAAAAGACAGAATTTCTGAATGAACTTCAGCGAACTAGGAAAATAAAAGGAACAGATGATACTCTGTAAACTAGTCTTTCAAATAATCTAGTGGATGCTTGTGATTCCAGACTGTTCTGAAAATCAGTTAGCAACGACAGTACTATTCAGTCCTCTTCTCCCAATTTCATCAACCCCTTTTCCTTCATTTCAACCTCCCAGCAGACTAAGGATAACAGTCTACAGTGGCATGAGGTTCCTTACTATAGGCTTTTCCCAGGGTTCATCAGCCTGTACATATCACAGAATCACACAATAGTTGATGTTGGAAGGCATCTTCAGAGATCCCCTGTGAGTCCAACCCCTGATCAAATCAGGGTCAGCCAGAGCAGGTTGCTCAGGACCACATCCAGCTGGGTTTTGAGTACCTCAAAAGAGACGAGACTCCAGAATCTTTCTAGGTAGCCTGTTGCAGTGTTTGATCATCCTCCCAGTAAAGAAGTTTTTATTCCATGTAAATGGAATATTTTGTATTTCAGTTTGTGCCCATTGTCACTATACACCACTGAGAAGAGTCTGACTGGCTTCTTTACTCTTTTCCATCAAATATTTATACACACTGATAAGACACCTCCAAGCCTTCTCCTCTTGAGGCCAAATAGCTGCAGCTCTCTCAGCCTCTCATCACATGTTAGGTGCTCCAGTCCCTTAATCAACTTCACGGCCCTTCACTGGACTTCTTCCAGTATGTCCATGTCTCTCTCATACTGGAGAGCCCAGGACTGGACAGAGCACTCCAGATATGGTCTCACCAGAGCTGAGCAAAAGGGGAAGGATCCTCTCCTTTAACCTGCTGGCAAGGCTCTGCCTAACACAGTCCAGGATGCTGTTGGCATATCTGGGAGACTGAGACAGAACAAATGATATGTTTCTATGCTACCAACAGAAATGATACATCCTAATATCAAACATTAGATCAGGTCAGTCAAGATCAGCAGAGTTTAAAACACGCAGGTTCAGAGCCAAAGTTTTTCTTTAGTCTCTAAGGAAAACAGTCACTAAGAATAAAGAACAAGACATCTTATTTTTTTAGAGGTGATTTGCTTTGGAGAAGGTCATTGCAAAAAGAAAAAGATAAAAAAAAGAGAAAGAAAAGACAAATCAGAAATTCCCCAAAGCAATCAAGAGACTTCAGAGTTAACCTTGCAGCAAGACAAAGCCTCTTTGGGGAGTCACCAAGCAAGCCCTGACGGACTACGCAGGCATCAGCGCAGCACTGAGACTTCAGCTACTCTTCCACGTCAGGCTGATGGCTATAGCTTGCTCTGCAAATACTCAGCCGTTCAAGGCAGTAAGGAGGTGTGTCAGACAGTTAAAACAGCAGGTACTACAAAAGATGTTTCCCATTTCCAAGGAAGGCAGTGTGACAGAGAACTGTCCTACAAGACAGATTCAGCCCATGGCATCCACGACTGCCAGCTGGACAACAATTTCAGTGAGTTCAGTGCTTACTTCTTGTCCTGAATGTCTAACAGCACCATGAAAGCTTTAGTGATATCTTTATTATACTTTGAATATACAATTGCACCATTTCCTGGAATATTTTGCTCTCTGGACCAGACAGAATCACAGACAATTTGTTATGTTGAAAGTGCCAGTGTTACACCCTGTCCAGTAAAAGTCATTACCCTTACACATTTTGAAAAATCTGCCGTGGGCACTGTACAATCCATAGAGGACTTGGAATTTGATATACAGATCATTTTTACATATGTAAGTACCTGGGGTTAGTTTCCACTCAGGGTTCCAACACTTTTAGTGACATTCAGATATGTAATAGGATTTTGTTTTCCCCATTACATCTCTCTAAAAATGTGCCTAGCTTCTCACTATTTCCATTCTTCTAGCTTTCAGACATTATTTCCTCATTGGCAGCTCCCCATCTTCCTCTCCCATTCTCAGACAGTGAGACATAAAGGCACTGATTTTAAATATATTCTTAAACACACCCATCTGCAAGTAAATACAGAGAAAGAGAGAGAAATACAGTGCAAAGTAGCATGGGGATGACTGCAGTTTCCAAAGTGGGCAGAGTACATAGCATAGATGAAATGCATCAGGTAGCCAGGATGATGACTGGCTATTTGATCAAGATCCATCTTCTAAAAGCCACGGTAGGCCACAACAAATTTCTGCCAATCTCCAACAGTTGAAGAAGCAGATGTATAAACACACACACTGAATGACCTGAAGAACTCAATCAGCACACCCAGCTATAAACCGAGAACACGGGACGTATTAGGTGCATATACCGCTAACCCTTTCGCTCCTTCCCACTGACAAAAAATTGCTGACTGACTCTGAGACCTGCTGTGATCTACATCACAACAAAACCCTTCTCGCTTCTGTATCAGCTGCCGATAAACGCGCACATCAGACAATCAATAAGTGAGAAGAATTATTGGTAGGGTGACCTCATCCAGCACTTCAATCCTGTTTCAGAAAAACAAGCCTCCTGGTGTTTAGAGAGAAGTCCCAATGGTCAAAGCTTACTATTAACAATCATAACCATTTTTAAGAGCAGTCCCCTGAACTGAAAGACAGAATCAAAGCTGAGACAGAATTAAATGTGCTTAGAGCTGTGAGCAGGGGTTGTGCTACAAGAAGCGCTCTCAAGAGCAGGGCACAGCAATCTAGGAGATTACAGCCTGTGACAACCAAAATGTGCCCTCCTAAGAAAATCACCAGGAAGCAGGTCTGGTAGGAGGAATATACTACAGCTTTTTCTTCTCTGCTCCTAACAGTTTTTTGCCAAGGATTTTGATGTATTTTAGAGTGAAGGAGCAGGAGAGGACAGGCAGATGAGACGAGAGAGCTCCTGACCTGTCCTCCAAACAGTGACAAACAGGAGCCTTCACTAGCTGTAAAACTCAGATGCGTAACAGATAGCTGCAGAAGCCTGGTGCCACCAGAGCTCCTCGCCCTACTCTTTTATTCCCTGACATCATCCCACCCACAGCAATACCTGAGCTCAGTGCAGTGGTCTTCTGACAGTCCTAGGTCAGGACTAGAAGCGTCCACATCCTCCAGCCTCTTCCGGGCCTGGCTCTCCTGACACGTGAGTTACACTGAAGGATGTCACTTGGAAACAAGTTCCTTGCTGTAAGCTCAAACTCATAGCCTCAGCAACCTATTCTCAGCTTCCTAAAAGCTGTTACTTTTATCTAAACCAAAAAGTGGCCATAAATCACAGTAATAGTGGTGTGCAGCCTCCCCCTTAGTACACGTAAGGGTAAAAGCCAGAACCTTCAGCGCCCAAAGCAGAGGGGTCAGCTTTGCAGTTAAAAACCACAATGGCCCCCATTCCCATGGCAGAAGCTAGGGTGAGGTTGACTGTAAAGTGATGACCAGCAGCAGGAATATGAACTCCTGAATTTCAGCTGAGCTTCCTTTGACAAGCTGTGGAGAGCATCTCCTGATCTGGCTAGGTGTGTGGTGTCTGCCTGTACACCCAGCTCAGAGGGATGTGACATTTTGCTAGTGTCACCAGCAAAAGTCAGAACATGAGACCCAACGGTCAGCGTTAAACACGTCCATGCACACACCCGTGCACAGACCGTTCATACACGCAACAACCGATGCTTTTATAACAGAGTGAAACAAGGACCTTGCCTGAATAAAGCAACGTAGCAGGTTTTTTTCTGCAGTACACTTTAAAAAAAAAAGGAGATGCTGGACAGATACACAGTAAAGCAAATCGCTGACACAGAGTTTATAGCTACTTGACTTCTTTTGATCCCTCATCACGCTTCTAAGAAAGCGCAGTTGTCTCATTCTTCGGAGCTGGGTACTTTATTGATACCTATTTAGCTGCGGAGACAAGGCAGAAGGCTTTTACCATCACACAGCAGCAGGAGATTGAGACGTCTTCCCGAGGGGCGTTCTCCAGTCATGCTTATTCTAACTTTCCTTAGGATGATCTCAGCTTCCACGACTTTTAGATTAAAAGTGCTTCAGAAAGCAGGGGGAGGAAATAATGAAGACTCAGGTTTTTTTACAAGATCTGATGACACAGCCTCACTTCTTTTTCTTTTTCTTCTTTGTGTGTGTACAGAATTTACAATTTAATACCAAGTTCCTCTGAGAGGACAATGCACCACAGCCAGTGTGTCCTGTGAGATTTAGGCTAAGGCAAAAGCTCAAGAGCTTTGGCAAATGTGAGCATGTCTACAACAGAACTTCTCTCTGCCCCATACATCCTAAAGCTGAAAACTGTGCCTTGCCAGGAAACAAGCTTCAGGAAAAATCGCTTCCTTGTACCTTTTTTTCCCGGCTGCTCTTACTTCGAGGAGTAGAGGCTTCACGCCTGTATATCAGCTGATTTAAAAAGGAGGGAAAAACAAAGTAGTTAAGTACTATTATCAGGCTGTGGGGAGTAGGTTTTTCGCTGTTTTGGAGAACACAGATGAGGATTACTGGATTCTGCCTCTTGCACTATTGCTGACGTCTCTGCTCTGCACTCACCGCTTCAGCTGCAGCCAGTGCAGGGCTGGCCCGGTGGGCTACAACTCTGATGAGGCAGCAGAAGACTCCATTTGACTGGGACCCTGTGCATGCCAGCTCACCAGACTAAAGCTGACTTGGTGAAGCCCACAGGAGTGGTGTGAGCAAGCCCTTAAACAGGCTATTTAACTGTACCTCGGGCCACGGTTTTATGAGCATTTTAAGTTGGTTTAAAGTGGCACTGCCACAATAAATCAGTCCTACCTACTCCCATCTCATGTTCCAGTTCTCATACAGCTCCCTCGAAACCTTGTTAGTGTTCAAGTAGCTGTACGAGCAGTCTGGTCAAGGAAATCACCCATGTGAAATAAAAGAAAGAATGATTTTCTCCCAACATTAGTTTTAACCCAGAGGAATTTCTCAGTCTGAATATTTGCACAGCGGAAAAAGAAATTTTGCCAGCTGCCAGTATGCAGGTGGGAAGAACATCCAGAACAACGGGAAGGCCCTACCGACATTTTTCAGCAGCGGCACTATGCTACGCTGGTTTACAGTGTCTGGGCAAACTGCAGCCTCGATTCTCCCCTTCTCTGAAATGGACAATGTAATAACACTACTCTGCCTTCCTCAGGGGGACTGTACAGGTTTTGGAAGACCCTCAGCAAAAATGGTATTTGGGGATCTCGGGATGAAAAGAGTAATCATAATATACATTCACTTGCTTTTATTAGCAGCCAAACCAAGGACTACATTAGCAGACGATCTCCTGTGAAAGCTACTTTTGTCAATGGCATAAAGTATCACACCAAGGTTTTAATACTGCCTGTATGCCAGGTATAGACAATCAGCTTGTTGTCAAGGTCTTCAACTCCTTAATCCTGCAAAAACAATGTCAAACAAATTGCCTTCGGCATACCAAACAATTTATTCATAAAAGAGGCTTAATCTCTTAATGACTGTTTGTTGAAGAGCGTCTTGCTGTGTTGAAGAGAATTATGATAGTTGATGGTTGGACTCCTTGTACACGTTTTGTTATTATTGTTTTACTGATGATTAAAGTCCTAACCGTGAAGGAAATGCCGGGGGATGGAGCGACTGACAAAATGCTGAGTTTTCTAATTTTTTAATTTGTTCAGCTCACAACCGGGTTTTTCTTGGCTTCTTTCCCCCTTCTGATGCTGCGCCTTCCAGTTAAGTTTTCTCTACCGCTTTCCATGACACTTCCGTATCAGCAGGGAAGTCAGCACGGCGGGGAAGCATGAAGCACCAGCTCTGAAGAGTGGTGTCATCAAGAAGGCCTCCACCATGTAGACGAGAGAAGAGCCAGTTCACATGACTGCCTCAGCCATGGGCTAACCCTGACACGGAGAGGTCACCTGTGAGGACCTGTTTCGCTCCCCAGTTCCCCCAGGCCTGGCACATTAGCCCTGAGCTGATGGCTACACCCACAGTGCTGTGGGCTGGACGTGCATGGACAGCTCTTCACTGAGGACGGGACAGAGACCATCCGTTCGTTTAACAGAAGCCACTGAATCATCACCAAGTGTTTATTTACGATCACTGCTAGCACGATTTGGACTCAGACCAAATCTATTAGCGTTCCCCTGAGCCAGCTTGTTCTCCCTTCTCACTGCATCCCCCTACCCCGGACTGATCCATGACTGGAATAAAAATCGATGTTTAGTGGGTCTGTGATGTACATTACATGGTGTTTATACCCCATCTGCTAGGCCATCTAGGGGGTTTTGGAGAAGTGGAGTTGGCGTGGTGCCGAGCGAACAAAGCCTATACCAATAACAAGGACAGAACAACAAAATTAAAAAAAACCCAAACCCAACAGATAGGAGGACGAAGGCATACGGAATCCCATCTTCGAAACACATTCGAATTCCAGTGTGTTTGGGGGTATGGGAGGAGAGGGGGGAAAGTGACGAGTCTGAAAAAGCTGCTGAAGAAGCAGCTTCAGGTCTGGCAGCCAGAGCTTATCCAGCCGAACATCTTCAGTGCCGCTGCCTATGGCTGCGTGAGAGCCTTAGAGTCAGAGGACATGGATCATCTCATTGGAACAATTCCTCCAGTGCAGCCTGACATTCCCTCATCCACCTTCTTTATTATCTCTGCAAAAGAGATTCCAGTTCGAGTACCTCGTTTGTCTCCTAAGAAGCATGGAATATGACAAAGCAGGACCTGGTCCAGGACACCCACGGCCACAGGAGCAGCAGACTCGGACTCAACTTCCCAATTTCCTGTAACCTTAAAAGCACCTCATGAGCCTCATGAGAAAAAGCAGTCTGGAAATATGGGCTCCAAACTAAACCCAGCAACACTGTCTCACTGTTTTCTAAAGCTCTTGAAGATACCTGGACTATGAAAATCTTGTGTCCTCCACTTACAATGGCTTACTTAAGCTGGAAATTTTTGTGCATTGCTGGACTGGTTCTGCTGAGTCTCACTTAAAATATCCAGATGGTCCTCAACTAGCACCAACTTTATGTCTTTCCTAACCCAGTCTCCTAAAGTTGAAGACACCTCTGTGGCATTGCCAAGGAACTTGATTTTTCAAAGACAGCTACTTTCTTTTACTAGCCACCTCTTTATACTTGCATGTTTAGCAGTCATCTTTATATTTACCTGGAAAGTAAATAGTTGGAAGTCTATGATTGATGGAAACCACCCTGGTCAGTAAACTACCAACAACGTGAGGTAACAAAAGGGAAGCAATTAAGTGTAATGCATGTCAAGGCCTTCAAAATAAGACAAAAGACAAATATTGGTACTGGTCTCAAATACCCAAGCTTAATTCCCCTTTTCCTCTTACACAGTTTCTGCATTGCTGCAGATCTGTTCAATTGCTGTCCTGCTGAAATGACATCAGTAAGATCGAAACCACCTTTACATCAAACACAGTCAAATCAGTGCCTCTTAAAACGAATTAAGATTATATTGCCTTTCACACTAAAGAAACCCTGCGGAAAATACAAAATCCGCATTTGTTTTTACATGCTTGAAGAGAAATTCGCAACAAAATCCCACACAGGAAGCAATGTCAGAGCTACTCTTTCTGAAGTTCCCGGTGTGAGCATTCACCACTAGAAGTAAAAAAACAAGCCAACTAGTCTCGCCTACAGTAACTGCGCCAGAACATTCTCCAACTTGCAGCCATCATCTTTGTCAGTGTACGCAGCCTCCTGTGACCATTTTGGGGATGGACCACGGAACAGAATTAAGCTGTCAACAACAACGTAGCCACATTCAAAGTCCTGACAACTACAAATGAGGAAAGATCTCCCTGGATCACTACAGACTTGCTGTCCATTTAGGGCAGACTTTGGAAGCACAGATGTGGCGACACAGGGTACTATGGGGCTCCAGCCTCCCTCAGCATTGCTCAGCGCAAAGGCACGCTCCTGCTTTTAGTTTCCCTTCCTCAAACGGCCGCAGCTCTTCTACACTAAAGGCAGGCCTGTCAGATAAACTTCTAATTGTCAATGCCTTTTGACCCATATTCCCTATTCTTCCATCCTCTTCAGACAGAATTATTGCTAATACTCTGGAGACAGTGGAAAGCAGCACCTTTCATCAGCGATTTCAAAATATTTTCTAAGAATTAATGTGTTTATCCTTGCAAAGGACCTTTTTCTAGGTAGGGAAAGCAAGTAGCATCATGCAATAAAGTGTCACAGCCAGTAAAGGATTGCAGAAGGCTTGATAACCTGTAGATCATTAAACACAGCAAATGGGACAGTTTTTACCAATAATGCAAGCCTTGGGCAAACTCACGTAAGTGAAGAATGACACATAAACTCTCTGTTTGACAATCAGATAAAGAAACCACATCCGTCATTCTGCTGATGAGTCTCACCAGTTGATTATCACCCAATAAAATGTAAGAGTATATTGATTCATTCATATTCATTGACGAAGCCTTCAGAAAATCAACTTCTGCCAGAATAATGCATTTTGCACACATTTGCAAGTCACAGGATGCCAAATATGCCACTCTTCTGCCCCAATACAGGTAGCTTATGCCTGGATCCCTGTTTTTCTTTTTTCACAGAGCAAACTAGAGGTACCTTGCCTGCCCTCCCCTCTTGGTTTCACAGAAAATACCTATTCTAGAATTGCCTAACTGCAGAGTAATCCTTTTGCTCATCTCACCTCCCTCTCATCTTCTCAGTCTCAACTCTAATCCCTTCCACAAATATACACACCTACAGTATGCATGGGACAAGGGTTTTTGAGGCATGCAATAACCACAGGAAAGTCAATAAATCTCAGGTTTTGCACACATCTTGGGCACCCTCATAAATCCTGACTTGGAAGACTTCACCGAGAACTCCAGATCTATGCGAGCAGCACACAGAGCTTTAAGACCACAAGGCACTGGTTTAGCAGGGACCTCTAAGTGAATCACCCTTCAGAAAGTCTCCCCAAATCCAATCCTCTCTGTAATAATCCTGTTTAAAATAGTACCAGCTCCATCAGCTGCTTAGACTGCTTGAGCCATTAATCCTCCTGGGTGGCTCTTCTACAATCTCAGTCCTCTGACAGCTCTACAACCTTACATATCCCAGATCAATTTTTTCATGGCTGTTACTGGCTTTGTTTTTCATTCATGCTAAGTCAGAGATCAGTACTGAGTTTTTACTTAATCATTTAATTATCTTAATTTCTGTAAGACTCTTCCCTGCCACAGCCAAGCACCCTTGTAATAATGAAAGCTATAGTACCGAGAGATGAAATAGGTATTCTGCCCTTACAGGCATAACACGTGTGACAGGGCCTGAACGTGAATTTATACAATGGAAACACCAGTGAAACATACGGCCTAGTAGTTCATTTATGGCAGCATACCTAGGATATAGCCTGGTGGGCAGGCTTAAGGTTTCTAGGTGAGAACATAAGGTTATTTAAGTCCAGCATGTCGCTGAAGGCTGAAATGCAGATCATTGCCAAGTTGGTGCCTGTATTGCATCTTTCACAGAAATCTTCGTGGTAGAGTTGGAAATTCTTGTTACATCCTAAAGCTAGCTGTCATCACAGACCATACAGAATCCTATGGAAGTACAAAGTAAAATCTATAACGCACTAGGAAACACTTTAGACTCTCCTTGCATAGCTTTAACACCTACAGCAGCATTGCTCCTACCTCCCTCTTCGTGCTAGTTCTTCGACTGAACGGTAAGCCCCATGCACTAGCCCTCCAAACAACGCCTGTGGTTTGGCACCGTGCACAAACACTTAGCCAGGCACTGTTCATACCCACTTGTGTGTTCAGACAATGAACAGGGAAGAAGAAAGGTACATTCATTCTCTCCGCTCCAACAGCTACAGGGAGTGTGTAGCCCTTCAATACTAAGGCATCAGCACTCACGTTTATTTAATAACTCAGATTGTTTCTTGAAATTGTGCAATCAGGCCCATGGAAATTTCCTTCTTTGCATAATTCTGTCATGTTGATATTGTTGGGGTTAAACTCAAAACAAAATGTTGCACGATGATGATTTTAAAACTGAAAAAAGTCTTTTGGTAGAAGTACAGGGGGTGGGTGGGTATTTTTTTCTGAGTTGACTTCCAGTAAGGCTTGGAGGTCATTCCGAGTTGAACAAATTGCAGTCGCAAGTCATGCTCTTCTGAGCATAAGCAACACAATTCCCAGAGTCTTAGACATAACAGCTAAAACAGTATTCAGAAGTTCTGGCTCATCCGCTCCCAGATTTCCTGGACACTGGTTTAACACATGCTAGAAAAACCGGAATCAGTAGCGATGGAATACAGAAGTTTAATTTCACTGTTCTTCTCCCTCCTGTCCAGAATTTCTCATACAGGCACAAAACTCCATCCTTACCCTCTAAGCAGGGACTACAGAGCTCTTTGAGGGCTGCCACTCACCAGCAGCTAAAGCACCATCCTGATTTTCATGGGAAACCTGACTGATCTGCTTTGCTTCTTGCTGTGCCTCCTTTGTGCTTCTCCCTTCCTGCATTTTAGGTTGCAGGTAGACATTAAGCTGCACAGCCACATTACTGGCAACATGACGCAAGCAGGCTTTGATTCTACTTATTTTGTTGTATCAGAATAGTTTAGTATTTGCAAATCAAGGCCATGAACCCGTAGCTGCCAATGATGCAAACAGGCCCACTGATGGTCGGTTAAAAAAGTAACAACAAGGAAATGTCGAAGACCTGTACTTCTAAAACTCTCTTGCCTTTTCAAATAGTTAACAGAAAAAGCTACTTCTAACTGGCGAGTTTTCATTAGTCAATGGTACGTCACCAACGGCCTTTTCCAGGAAATGTGTAATCAGGGCACGCCCTCGACTCATACTGGATTTAAAAATAATAATGATTATTTTATATGACTAATTTCCTTAGAAAGGAAATTTCCCTAAGAAAAATATGACTTTGTGTCTCTTACAGCTTTTCTCAAGGTATAAGCAATTAGTGTCAGTGTGAAGAGAGAGATCACCTCTCTTCACCTGCTTCAGAGAGGCTAACAGTCCATCCCCCAAAACATTTAAACTGGACAGTTACGGTCATATTGGTCTAGCTAGGCAGAGTTGAGTCTCTGACGTGTAAAAGGGACAAGGGAAATTCAGGTGATTATGGTCTCAAGTATTCCAGCTTTCGGCCTGGACATGTTTTGAGAGTACTCTTCAGTGTAAGCCTGCCACAACTTCTGCAGTCCTGCTACAGTCCCAAAGCTGCTCAACTGAGAAGATATTCTGTGAAAAAGAGAAATGCTTCATTTTCAAATTCCAGTTTGTGGATTTCAGGGAGTCTTTTGAACTATTTCCAAGCAGGCTTTGAAAGATAACTGAAAAAGTAAACCTACTGTCAGTATGCCTTGCTTAGCTATATACTGGTTGCCACCTGCCCTGGAAAAAATTAGAAGAGCAGCATTGAAAGAAACCCGCAAACTACTAAAGACTATGAAGAGTCTGACTTTGCCTATCTTATCTGTGCCTTACGCTGAATTTTAATCCACATCTTCACCACTAACAAACGTAGTGCACTGATTCACTATGTTATCCACGCTTTGTAGAGTGAGGTATGTGGGGAGCTGTGTCTTTTTTCACCCTCTCCCTTCAAGTAACTTTTGTTTTAATACTGAGGGACAGATTTCCAAGAGAAAATCACTACGTCCTTTAGCAGTTAAGGAGTTAAGCACTTTCTTATACAATCAGGCATAGGAACCGAAAATCCCTAAATACAAATTGTGCAAGAGAGGAGACTCGTGTCCATAATTTTCACTTTCAGCCTCAGGGCTCTCCACGCCAATCTCCTTTCTCCTGGGAAGCAAATGCAGCAGGCACAGAGCTGTCTCTGCTGCCACGCTGAAATGATGTCATGGTGACAGCCTGGGCAACGGACCAACGAGCATTGCTGCACATGTAATTCTCTCTCCCTCCGGATCCCCAAGAGATGAACCGATCGCAAAGTTAGGCTCCCCCAGGGTTGATTAGAAAGCTTCAGTTTATTCTTAATTGAGTAACTCCCTCAACACAAACATACAGATATTTAGAGGAAGTCAAACACAGTTGGAGTGTTTACATTTCTTTCCTGTTAACTTCTCTTCCTGCAATAGATCTGTGATTGTAAATTACACTGAGGTGAAAAAGGAAGCATTTCGCATGATCCGGGTGAGATCCAGCTTGACAAAACACCAGTTACTCTGCCGACAACCTGCGAGTCAGAGCAGGAGATGACTCTGAAGGATGACTACCTTGAAATGATCATTGGCTCACGTGTTCCTTCCCCAACTTTTCCCACACCAAACCTGCTGAGCTTTCAAAAGCGCAGCAGTGCAGGAGCAGCAGACAGTGTAGTGAGAGAAATGCCTGCAAATACTTGGTATAAGCACCCCACAAGCAGAGATTTAGAGTGGTCCAAGCCCGTAATTCAGAAGACAGAAATTTAGCTTGATCAAAGGAAAACGGAGGCTGAATGCCAGCCTCCTATGGGTGAGATTTAATCATCTCACAAGGGAAGTCACAGACATTCCACCAAAGCGGACAAACACATAACGAAATGAGCTGTTCTGCAGGGGGGACATGTACTATACCTCTCGCCATCTCCAGCTTTCTCATTTCAAGCAGAAATACGTGCTACACAGAGGGACAGTGCTCAAGATAAGGCCCTAGAACGTCACCTGCAAGAGCAGGTGTAGGAAGCTGCATTCCACCCCGCCTCTCCAGTCTTTCCTTCGTCCTCAAAGACCTTGCATTGTAGGAGCTATTCCTATGATAGCAATAATTGCCTACAATTTATTTAAACTCCATCACTGCTAGTTTTTAGCTGATTAGAGAAATCCCTATTGACCCACTATTGCCAAAAGTGAAATATAAGATTTCCATCTTCTGCAAAACCAGAAAGAACGTCTACTAGGAATCTCTGGGTTTTCTGCATGGCAGTAGGAACAATACCCTTAGAGATCTGTCATGTGGTTGTGATTTTCATGTCCTTTTTCTACCTCATTTCCTTCCAGCACTCTTCTGATATTTTGCCAAGAACAAATAGCGTGTGCGTTTAAAGCAATAAAAAACCAGCACAAATTAAGTGTCCTCCCACCCGCATTTTACTGGAACTCGCGATCATTAAGCCGAATAGCCAGCTTGGAGCGGCACCTGATTAACAATGCAAACCTTTGTCACAAAAAAAAAAAACACCAACTTCATGGAACTGTTCTGTCCTACGTGCAGCTCAACAATTGTGCTCCTGCTCAGATTTCCTTCTGGCTTGGCCATGGTGGCTGCCATTGCAGGATGTTACCTAGATTTTAGTTCTGAGCAGATTAGAAGAAATTCTGTTTAGTTTTCGCTAAAAAAAAAAAAAAAAAAAAAAAA
>Ga0065711_1036607_pt1 | contig 20808 bp, 11 predicted proteins | sample Hoacrofraction12_FD_59098 | JGI IMG/M metagenome (GOLD analysis project Ga0065711, IMG submission 59098) | Hoatzin crop microbial communities from Cojedes, Venezuela - Epithelial fraction 12 v2 (version 2) | ecosystem: Host-associated > Birds > Digestive system > Esophagus > Crop | place...
AGCTGTATGGTCTTCCCAGCTGATGTCAGGGTGGTTGAAGTCCCCCATGAGAACCAGGGCCTGTGACTGTGAGGCTGCTTGCAGCTGCCTGCAGAAGGCCTCATCAACCTCCTCCTCCTGGTCAGGTGGCCTGTAGTACACACCCACAGTAATGTCACCCTTGTGAGTCTGTCCCTTAATTCTAACCCACAAGCTCTCAACTTGTTCCTCATTTGCCCCCAGGCCAAGCTCAATGCATTCCAGTTGCTCCCTCACATACAGAGCAACTCCACCTCCTCTTCTTGTTAGCCTGTGTTTCCTAAAGAGTCTGTAGTCATCCATGACAGCATGCCAGTCATGCGAGTTGTCCCACCATGTTTCTGTGATGGCGACCAAGTCATAGCCGTCCTGCTGTAATCTTTCAGGATAAGAAGTAGATGTTTCTCTAGAAGGAGCCAGCTATGGCAGACTTCAAAACAGAGCTCTTTTAAGCATTAATATGCACATTTCTATCCTAAATCTTCAAAGTATTATTAGCAATTCTGTGTACACTAGTTCTTGTATCAGAAGCACTTGAGAGAGCACTGAGTGCTGTGAATCCTTAAAACTCAGGTTCCTCCAAGGTCTCTCAAGCCACTCATCAAAAAATGTAGTCAATTTGGATCTCAACTCACTTTACAGATCTTTTATTGCTTTTATATAACTGCTGTCATCCTGTACCAAATAGGCATAGAAACTCCATACCTGCTAGCCCAAAAACCTGTCTTTTGGGTAGAGCAATTTGGTAGCAAGCAATACTGTACACCCTACAAAACCCATAAAGTGCAATAATGGAAAATCTGAATTATTTGTGAACTGTCATTTTTGATTTATATCAAATGACATATTTCCTTTCAGTCTTCCTAATTAGCAGTACTTTTGTTTTTTTTAGTTCAACAGTATTTGGGAATATTTACTGCATGTCAAAAGCCTTATTTATGTCATTCCACATAATTATCATTTTGGGGGATTAGATAATTGCTAGTTCTGAAGATGCTGCTTTGAATTATTTGGAAGGTATAAATCTGTAAAATTTAATGAATTTCAGGAGTATTTTTCATTAAAAATGTATCACAGGGGTTCAGTGTGTGATTTCTAGAGTCACACTAGGCACTTTCAATTAATTTTTGAACCTGGCAAAGTGCTTTTTCTTCAGTGTGAATAAGTTGTCTGGTAAAAGGAGTTCAGTGATGCTCTAAAAAGTATGTTAGGCTCTCTACCTTGTGTTTTGACTTATAAAAAGAAAAAAAAAACGTGGGAGAATGCAAGTGCAGCCGCTTCTCTGTGACACTCTGGTCCACACTATTGCCCATTATGCAAATACTCTTTTCTTATACTGCCCACTTCATGATTCCTAAAATCCTAAGCCAAATCTCAAATGAACTATGACACAGTCCTCAGTTTCTGCCTAATAGGACATCACATATCCTGTAAGTTATGAGTGCTGAAATCTTGTTTAAAAAATTAAAAGTAATGTTGTAATTGAAATCACTGACTCTAGCTTCTCGTTTGGTAGAGCTGTTTAAGAAATTTCTGATAGAAATGGTCAAATGAAATTTTTTCCATTGGAAAACATCAGTTTTTCCAAGCCATTTTGATGTTTCCCCAGGGAAAGCTATTTTACAATCCCACAGCTATCACAAAGGGGCAGAAAAACTGTCATGAACATTTCAGCTAAGGGAACTGCAGATAGACTAGGATTAAAGAAGGGATAGTGAATCTCCTTCCTTCACTCCCCTTCCAGCAGCAGGAAAAGTTGTGAGGAAGCAGTACCCTCACCCTCTGGCCAGCCTGAAAGTTTTGCTAGCTTTCATTTTCATCAGCAAGTTCTGGGACCCACAGAACTGCTGTTTGACCTCTGCTGGAATTGAATTCTGGAGAAATATTGTCCCATAAAAAATATTGAGGTTTTTTTGTTGTTGATGTTATTGGTTTGTTGGCTTTTTCTTTTTTTTTGCCTGTCCAGAACAGTTTCCACTGCACGGAAATGCCATTTTCAGCTTTCATCTGCTGCTTCATACTACACATGACACAGAGCATGATGCTAGATGAGGATGGCCAGGGAGCAGAGCCGGAGTCCTTGCTTCTGTTACTGGCTTGAAATAATCTACAGGTACTGAGCATCACCAGTCAGCCATCTCACCACACTGGGATCCTCGGGACATCGAGCCAGATGGGGAGAGTATCAAGTTCCCACCTCCCAAAACTCTGTCCTGGAGAGAGGGAAGGGAATCCAGCCTCTCTGTTAAATCCTCCACAAGCTGCTAGCAAACACTGAGATCCGTCTGAAAACAGTTCACAGAAGTTCTCAGTTAAAAGAGGTGGCATATAGATCTCTTTGTGCTGTTACTTGCAGCCCCTGGAAGATGTCAAAATCTTTTGGAGGAAGTATTTGCTGATCTTTATCAGCAGTGTAATGAGATGGGTGACTCAGTGTTGCTCTAATTAATGCGTGGACAGACCTTTTCTAAAATACATTTGGTATGTTTCCCCCTGGAGACAGGATATATCAGCAGCAAGAACATCCTCCCACACCTCTCCTGGGCACTAGAACTTATTGGCAAATCCCTTCTGATGCTCTTTTACTAGGACAGGTATTGCTGTAGCAGCCATGATGGGAAATACAGGGTAAGTAGAGATCAGGAATTTTGGCAGTCTTTTTAAATATGATCCTGTATCATCTAACCGTGAATCCTAATGGCATACGCCATAATGATCACACCTAGTCTGTAAATAAAATGTTTCTGTGTGAAGGAGACTGGGTAGACCAACCAAAAATTATAATACAAGCTTCTGCATTTCTGGCATCACCTCTAAAGAGTACTGGGTGTCTTTAACGTATCCTTCCTTCAGGAAGTCACCATCAAGGAAACTGTAACTTAAATGTTTTCAGAGTCGCTTGCACAAGCAAGACCTTAGCTCATTGGAAAAAAAAAAACCCCACCCAGTCACCCTGGAAAAACAGAAAGAGACGGCCTGAGTGGAACAAAACCCCCGCAGTGCCCTAGCAAAGCATTTTTGAAGCATTTACTCACTAGAGGTTAACCTCACGCCATTTTTTTCTCACTGGCAGGACTGACAGGGTTAATTTATTTTCGTAAAGTGGTAGAACTTCACAATTCTGACATCTGTCAATGTCTTTGGCCAGCAGGTTCAGAGGTTATTAGTATGGATCGCACGGACACACACAGAGCTTAGCAGACAAATCCAATCACATTGGTGAACGTAGGTTTTAAATAAAGAGAAAGACAGGCAAAAAAAAGTGTTTGTCTGGAAGCTGGAACAGAAAGAGAGAACTGGTATTATTCAAGGAGTGTGAGATCATGTCTGTTGTCTTCCCATTACCCTCCAAAGATTGTACACTTATTGCTGGGATCCCTTGACGAGGGCCAGTAGCACAGGGCAGAGCAGATAAACCTGATCTGGGACCACCTCCTGCAAGCCAGGCAGAGGGAGGCCAGCAAGACTGCCCAGTAGGCAGAGAAGAGTTCTCATCCCTGTAAGGAGAAGACAACAACATCATGTCTCTATTAGCATGCCTGTTTGCAACACCCCAATCAGCAATGACCCAGGGAGAATGCAAAGTCTCCATTAATCGCTCTTACTAGCAATGAGTTACCGGTGTTTCTGCCCTCCTTAGGTCTTCCCTTCTTCCTATGTAGTGATTTTTGGATTCTTTGATGGGTTCATTTACGACTGGTCATCTCCCTCTGGGTTTTACAGCCCTCTTTCATATGTAGCACTGGCACCAGCAGCTGCCTCTATCTCTTGTGTCAGCCATTCTTGTGACTTGACTTTGGCTGCGAGGTGCCTGCCCAGCCACTCTCTCACTCCCCTTCTTCAGCAGGACAGGGGGAGAAAATAAGATGAAGAGCTCTTGGGTCAAGATAAAGGAGGTTTAATGAAAGAAAGCAGAGGCTGTGCAAGGAAGCAAAGCAAAAAAAAACAACCCCAAACTAAAATTATTTATTCTCTACTTCCCATCAACAGGTGATGTTCAGCCAGTTCCTGGGACGTAGACCTTAATATAGGTAGTGGTTGCTTTGGAAGACAAATGCCTTAATGACAAGTGCCTTAATAACAAATTAACCACCACCTTTTCCCCAGATTTTATTGCTGAACATGGTGTCATATGTTATGGAATATCCTTCGGTCAGGTTGGGTCAGCAGTCCTGGCTGTGTACCTGCCCAACCTCTTGCCCACGCCTAGCCTCCTGGTCTTTGAGGGGGCATTTGAAAGAAAGCCTTGATGCTGTGTGAGCATTGCTCAGCAACAGCCCTAACATCGGTGTGTTATCAGAACTATGCTAGCAACAAAGTGCAGCACTTGGAGGACTGCTGTGGGGAAAGTGAACTCCAACTCAGCAGACCCAGTACAGCCACACAGAGAAGACAGGTTGAGTGGGGACTTCAGGTGACATCACACTGAACTGGCCTGGGGAAATCAACCTTTTTCTCAGACTTAAAGCAGCTACTGTCTCTATCAAGGCTGTGAGAAGCACCAGTTCCCTACTGTGACATTCAAGACAGGGCTTGGTGTTAACTCTGCTTTGGATTTTGCAAGAGTGTGTGTGCACACGACAGCCTCCGACAAAGTTTTTTGACTGCATGGAAAATATTAGTATCCTAGAGAGAGCCCTCAATAGTGCTCTCCAGGTTCAGTGTGTGACACGTCACAAAGTGTTTATAACTGCATGATCTGAAAGATAAAAGCTACTGCACCTGGAGTGGAAACTTGTTTGTCTTGTCTCTCTGGGAGCACATTCCTGTGTGACTTTGCTGTGTGTTTCCCCATACCTCTGTGAAAAGGTAAGCCAGCTCACCCAGGCTAGCGTGTCTCTAGGGAAAGTGATTGTCAAGTCTCAGATCTTTGTGGAGATACCAAAACTGATGGAGTTTATTGCGCTCCACTTCCTTTACGGCTAATAAGAAGGAACTGGGCACTGGAGGGATGCCGTTCTTTTCAGTGGTTTTCAGGTACTGCAGGATTAGATGAGTTGCATGCTGCACCCCCTTGTCTCCACTAGCTACACATCAGTGGAATAAAGGGTGCTGAGGATGCCTTCCTCAGATGGAGCTTTCTATATGGTCGAGAACTGTAGGTTGTCTTAGGACAGGTTTAGCAACATGTGGAGGTAACTTTACGGTTTCCTAGCTATGTTGGATCAGATGAAGTGCAGTTACTCGCAGCTGATAAACTCTGTCAGACTCTGCCTGATCTGCCGATGCCATTTAGGTGTTTCTACACAAAACCACAGGTGTTTCTCTTGCTACTTAGTCAGATACTTATGCTCCCTGAGTTCTCTCACACTTAGTATTCAGTAAAAAGAGCCAAGTGAATAACTGAGTGTCCTGGGTTCAGCTGGGATAGAGTTAATTTTCACAAGAAGCTGGTTGGGCTCACCCAAACACCCAATCAAATGGGATATTCTATACCATGTGATGTCATGCTCAGTATTTAAGTGGGGAGCTGGGTGAAGGAGAGGCTTTTTGCTACTCAGGAGCAGGCTGAGTGTCAGGTGGTGAGAGCACTGCATGTTGTATATGCTTTTTAGCAGTATTATTGACTGTTGTTTTCTTCTCCCTTTGCCATTCTGTTAAACTGTCCTTTTCCCAACCCATGAGTTTTTGCCTTTTTTTCCATCTGATTCTCCTTCCCATCCCATTGGGTAGGGGGAAGGAGTGTGAGAGTAACTGCATGGTTCTTTGTTGCAAGTTGAAGCAAAACCACAACACTGAGAAAACCTTATTTAAGCCATCACACAACAAATCCAAGTTTTCTTGCTGACTTAGCAATGTCTTCTGTTGTGTCAACAGAGGCCCAGCCAGGTCATTTCTGTAAGATATTTTTGGTCATTGATAAACACTTTGACCCAGCAAATTTATAGTGGTCTGGTGAAAGTCCTCAGCTGCTGTTTATCACATTGATTCACACGAGCTGAATGCCTGTCCTGCTGTATCTCTCAGTTGAATATAGTTTTTTTGTGTGTGGTTCCTTTTTTGCATTAGCAGTAAAACAAAAAAAAACCCATCAAATAAAAATAAGCACAGGACCCACAAAAATAAGCTTAAAAAGGGGAGATACTGTCTCTTGGAAGAAAATTGAAACTCTTCTGAGAACATTATAGCCTATGGCACTGTCATGTAGCTGCACTTTTATAATGGACACAATATAATGAGTGCTGTTCATGAAAGCTGGTTATTATATCCTAGCTGGAGGTCATACTCTGGCATATATAGAGTCGGTAATTTGTACACAGTGGGAGTTCTGCTGCTTTTCTGGTTTTCTTAGGTTATGTCTATACCGTAAGTTATCTACATATTCAAGCTCACGTTGCTCTCCAAAATATCCTATCACTCACAAATGAGAGATGAGTATTTGCAGCTCAGTTTCAGTCCAAGCCTTTAAGCTCTACTGATGTCAAAGCTCTTTCCTTGATCAGTTTATAGAGCGGTTTTAGTGTGGCTCTGAGGGAGTTGTTACCGAGCTTGAATGCAGGCAGTCCTCCCACTGGTCGCAGCCTTTTTGGACTTTTCTGCTCCTACCGTGTGATGTTGGACATTAGGCTGTCCTCATGCATGTTTCTTCCACGTGTTGGAGTTCAAGAAAAAGCTGTCATCAAGCTCTTCAGTGCTTCTAGTGAGTTGCAGTGTTTGGTCTATCCTTACATGGTACTGCCACAAATGTTGTGGGGTGGGCAACAGGAAGAAAGGTTTTTGGCTGCTATTGTCTTGTATGGTCTTGCCTTTCAGAGGTAAGGTATAAACCATTCATTTCTTGTTCCACCTCTCCTACGGTACTTCTTGGAGCAGTCTCTGGATACCAGTCAAATGTCACCTACATCAGTGGCTTAGCAACGTTTTTCTGGTGTGTGCTTTGGTCCTGGGAGATGCTGTTTTGGAGTTTGTCATGCAGCAAGAATTCTAGCTGGTGGAGTGATCATTGAAACAAAACAACTTCTACTGGCAGGTCTGACTGTGCTCATCTCTTTCCTATGTTTTGGGAGCTCAGTGAAACCTCCAGGGTTTTGTTTTAAAACTTTATGTTGTTGTCTGTTCAACTACGAGAGAAGGGGAACTATGCCAGAAGTTTTATTGAAGTATAAAAATCCAACAAGCACTCTAAAATGACTAATAAAATAGTGCCCTGTGCTCCAAGCTACAAGCAAGAAATGCTACATTCGAACTGCTACTTAATCTAGTGGATAAAGCAGCTCTTGTCCATACATAAAATTAATTAGGCACAAAATACTCTGTACAGGCAAGCAGTCTCCATTATCCCTGAGGTTTTATTCTTTTAAGTAAACAGAAACAGAACCAACATATTAAAAGTGTGGTCTTTTTAGTAAAGCATATTCTACAGTATTTTTCTCTCCATCACACAGCAGATACCTTCGGTTACTTATTAAAATGACTGACGTGCTATGGATGAGAGGGCATTTTGCACTGATGTTTCGCTAGTGTGTCCTGATTGGGAGCTTAGAAGGGGAACACAAATATTTTCTGGCTGTGCCCTTTAGTGTGGTGGGTCTGTTCCAGACGAAACTGCTGACTGCTATGCTCACCAGTTGTCTCGGAGAACAAGAAGCTGCACATCTCCACACAGAAGTAGGAATATTAGCACCCTAAGTTCTAGCACCTGTCTTCCTTCATATTAACACTATATGACAAAGCTAAGAGCAGGGTCTCAAGTGTAAATCAATGAATGGACCATTAAGGCTTCAGTTCAAGTTGTGCTACAATTTCCTTTTCTCCTATGTGCCTGCTTCTTCAAGCATGTCCCTATCTCTTCTCCACAGAAATAGTCAGCAATGCAATGTTTGCACACAATATTCTGTCATTTGCTTCTGGGAGGAAATCTATGGGCAGGCAAGTGTCATTCAAAGCCTACATACAGTTCGAACATTGCATTGCTAATATCCAAAATGTACATCACTTTGAAGCTAATAGTTATTTCTGACATATTCTTGATGATGGCATATCTTGAGAAAACTTTCAAAGTACATGGAAAAAAACAAAGTAAGTAGGAGACAGACCATGCAGAGGAGCCAAGAAGTCATGGAACAAAGATGGTTTCAATTTGCCTTCAACCCCCAAGGTCTCACATCAGGCCAGTTGTGTGAGATTTAACAAGGCCTAGTGCCAGGTCCTGCACTTGGGTCACAACAACCCCATGAAACACTACTGGCTTGGGGAAGAGTGGCTGGAAAGCTGCCTGGAGGAAAAGAACTTGTGGGTGTTTGTCAACAGCCAGCTGAAGATGAGCCAGCAGTGTGCCCAGGTGGCCAAGAAGGCCAACAGCATCCTGGCTTGGATCAGGAATAGTTGTGGCCAGCAGGAGTAGGGAGGTGATAATCCACCTGTACTTGGCATTGGTGAGACCACACCTGGAGTACTGTGTTCAGTTTTGGGCCTCTCACTACAAGAAAGACATTGAGTTGCTGGAGCGTGTCCAAACAAGGGCAATGAGGCTGGTGAAGGGTCTAGAAACAGGTCTTATGAGGAGCGGCTGAGGGAACTGGGGTTGTTTAGTCTGGAGGAAAGGAGGTTGAGGGTAGACCTTATTGCTCTCTACAGCTACCTGAAAGGAGGTTGTAGTGACATGGATGTCAGTCTGCTCCCACGTAACAAGTGATAAGACGAGAAGAAATGGCCTCACGTTGCACCAGGGGAGGTTTAGTTTGACTGTTAGGAAATACTTCTTCCCTGAAAGGATTGTAAAGCATTGGAACAGGCTGCCCAGGGAAGTGGTTGAGTCACCATCCCTGGAGTTATTTAAAAGCCATATGGATGTGGTGTTTAGGGACTTGGTTTAGTGGTGAACATGGCAGTGTTAGGTTTGCAGCTGTACTCAATGATCTTAAAGGTCTTTTCCAACCTAAAATATTCTGTGATTCCTGAGAGCTGTTCTAGTGGCCTGGCTCTTTCCAGTGTGCCCTAAAAAAGCCTGGACTAGATAGGAAATCGGAGTCAACGAACGCAGCTTTGAAGTAACCAAGTATTGATGCCTATGTGCGCCCAGCAAATGTCCAGTGCACAGAGAATAATGTTCCCAGGCTTTTTTTTCTCTAAGGAGGCTGCTATTTAGAGACGGCGCAAATGAGCAATAAGTTCCTACTTGGGATTTTTACATGCCAAAATACAATATAATGCACGTAATACAGACTATTATCAAAGAAAACACTGCATTTTCCTGTGCAAACGAACTCCAAATCCCACTTGTCTTCAGGCCAGGCACAGTGACAGATTCAGCACAAAGGGCTTTGTATTTCTGTGTGATGTGTGCCACCTCCTACCATAGCTCGAAGCCCTTGCAAGACTGGCTGTTCCCAGCAGACTGTAACAGGAGCAGCAGGTCTCAGCTGTGCTACGTGTGGCGTGCCCGGTGGCCTGGGGCAAAGGCAGATGGAAATCTTCACAGACTCTTTTTTTATTTGCTTGCCTTCTTTTCTGGTTGTGTAGATAAATATTTAGGGACTGTGTTGAAATGACAGTGTAAACACCCCATGGCAGCTGAGGGGAGCACTGCCCCCGGGCAGAACCAAGTAGGCAGTAAAGTGGCCAACGTGAGGAGGTGTCAGGGTGCACGTTGTGCCAAGACACGTATATCACTCCAGGAGGGTACAGCCGCTACGCCTGTGCTACTCTTGGGCTGTATTTCTCTGTTACAGTTGGATCATAGGACCATGATTACCAACTTCTTAATGAATAGACTGAAGCACAAGGAGGCTGCTCTGCTGACCAGTGGTCGGGCAGTGGGCCCCATTTAGATTCAAATCTGGTGTCTGCGGGAGAATGAAATTTTTCATTCTTGATATGCTGGGGTGGCCACATTCAAAACACTTCTTCCACGTAAGACTCATTTCCTTTCCAAAGCAGCAAGCAAGGTAACCTTTGTGACTAAAAAGGAAAAATCAGCTCATTTTAAATGTCTTGTTTCAAAAAAATAGAAATAATTTGTTCAGATTTTGACATTTCTTTCACTTTATATTATAATTTTTCAAAGAAAAGGGAGGACTGCATGCCTGTGAGATTCTATTTTTTTTCCACCTGCATCATTCAATGCAGTAGAAGATATTGCTTCTCCCTGTAAATCCTTCTTCACTATAAAATGAAATATGTTTCAAAACAAAAAAAGCCATTTCAACCCTGGTATGCTTTTTTCTGCTAAGATCAAACTGCTGAATTGTATATTTTTTATTTTAAACATTTTTATTTTCCTTTTGTATAACAAAACATTAGCAGATTATTTCGTTTCGTTTTCTAGCTCAGCAATGAGCCATTTTCCAGCACAGAAGTATTTTTGACTAAGCTCCTCTTAAAATCCCCACCTATTATTATAATTGCCCCAGAGCATCCTGAGGATACATAATCAGTGGTAAACAGGAGGGAGGCTGAGCAATCTAATGTAATAGTTATCCAGAATTCTAGAGTCCTTTAGGAAATGTTCTAAAGGATTTGCTTCTAGAAAATTCCAGAAAAGAAAAAAAAACCAAACAGTAATGCAAAGGAGTAAGCAAGCCTGTAATCATTCATGAGACAAGTGTGACAGGTATTTGTAGAACACCTCACATACCAAAGTGCCTTACAGGCAGTAGACCTAGGAATTCCATGTTAGCACATTCCCAAATACCTGGAGTAGGCGTGGAGGGGTTTCTGAAGCTGCTGTCTAGCTCATTAGCAGGTTGGGCTCAGGATTTCAATCACTGCTTCTGCAGCTTACCCAGATCAGCACTTTCCAGTGACTGAGGCAGTAGGTGGCAAGCCAGCACTGATGTCATGTATTTCTTGATTTCAGAAGAGCCTTGTCATGCATTTCATGATGTTCCCATGTTTTGCTCCTCTTTCTGTTGTTGTCAGTATGCTAAAGCAAAATGATCTCTATTGCTGGTGAAAACTGATTCAGGGCTAAACCAACACAGGAAAAAGTAAATTCCATGTCTATCAAGAGCTCATTATTGCAACAATAGGATATTAATAATTTATTTCTACTGGAAAGAGCAGGGAGAAAATGTCAATAACATTTACCCTTATGAATACGTTCAGAATTGCTGCACATTTAATTGATAGTTTGGATTTAAAAGTCTCTTCTGTCTCTCTCTAAGCAAACACAGTTTATTCAACCAGGAACAGAGTTCCTCTCTTATCAGAAACAACACAAAAGGTCTCAAATCTGCCCTCATGGAAAGCAACCTCAAACATTTGTGAGGTAAGAAATTATTCTGGGGATGTTTTAACCGGGTTTTGGGTTGCTGGACTCTGCTTCCTGGCTGGCTATTTCAGCTTTCCCATCCTTGCTAGTAATGCCTGCCCCATGTCACCTACTCTATCTTGACTATTTGCCACCACGTCTTCCACTCTCTGCAGTCTGTTGAGAACAACCCTGCTCCCAGGAGCGACCGCAGCAGTGGAGAGGAGGCTTAGGCATGGGCATTGCTCCCATCACGGGCCAAAGGCTTTCTGAGCCCTGGGTTAAAGTACAGTGACAAGCACAGGCAGCTCAGCAGCTTGTCATTTCCACTGGTATGAAAGAAAATTCAAGCTGTAACACAGCACGCAGCACAGCCATGAACGTATAGCCTGAGGTTAATGACAACGTTCGCACAGTCTTCTCCATTGAGACTCTCTGGCAGCTGCAGTCACCTCTGTGCCTCTTTCTTGGAGACTTCTTTCTCATTTAGGTTCTCCACATTCTCTTGTTTTGACTTCGGACACGTATGCATGGAAAACACACTGATTTTCCTTTGAAACAGAATCTGGCTTACAATACCTGCTGGATTTGTGTGACCTGGTAGCACCAACAAGAGAGGGCTTATACTCCAGAAAGCCCCGAGAAAACACCATATCTAATTGAATATGCCTGTCTATATATCTACTTTGAGCTTAAGCACTGAGAAAACCCAGAGGAACACTGTGGAGATAAACATTTGTACTTTAATATGGGCCTGTACAGGGTGAGGCAGCAATTTGCTGATTAAATGGTGTCAACATCAACTCTGAAATCACATCAGAAGCATCTTATAGCATGGCTGTAGCCATAGGTTGAAAATGATCCTGTTATTAGTGAATATAATTAGGACAACACAAGCTTGCCATTGCTTCTCTAGAGTTTTGCTCTTTTTCTGTAATACAAGGTAGAGACTACATTTTCCAACCCATAGTCTCTAGGAGATTTCCATCTAGTTCTGCATGACTTCTTCAGGATTTTGAGTCATTAAGTCATTTATTTTTTCTGTTAGTTTCATTAAACAATATGACACAAACTGTGCACAGAGAACTGCTTCATTTGCTAACCATTAATTCTTTCAAGCATTAAAATAGCACCTGATCAGCTTCTCTTGCCACACACAGTTAGCTTGCCTTGTTAATGTTTCAGCATAAAACTTGTTTTAGATGTTATGTAGAAAAATATACATGTATATAGCTCTTTCTCCCACCAGTCTTATGGCAGCCCAGAAGAAGGATATAGGCAATACCTATAAAACATTAAAGGCCTACAGAAAGCAAACAGGAGCTGCTTTGTTCAGGTGTGGGTTGTTAGGGAATTTTTTTAAGCAAAAAATGGGTGACATCAAATAACACTATGGAGAAGCAGAGTAAAAAACAGTAACTGCTACTTCACACAGCATATATCTATGCCGAGGAGCTCCATTCTGTAGCTGAATATTACAACAGATAATTTCCTTTACAGCCCAGGCAACTACATGTTTGCACGCAGAAGAATCTGTCCTGTTCTGTTTTCCTTGAATGCAAACTTCACGTGCGTTTTTTCTGTCCAAATGAGACAAAATAAAATTTATCCTTCTCATGGGAATTTTCACATTTTGTCTTCATCCAAATACTGTTTACTTGTCCTTTTCTGCAAGTCTTGACTGTGTCCACTGGGACAGAATTTTTCCAAAACTCCCAGAAAGCAAGTAACTCATCCGGTAAAATTTTGCCCAATTATCAGGAAGTAGAACAGAAGCTATTTTCACCTGCTGTCTCAGAAGAATCTCGGAGTACTTTTCATCTAGTATCTGCACCTTCAAACAATGCATCTCCACTCAAGATGTTTTTAGAGGTCTCATGTTTGCATTTAGACAGGAAAATTAGTCCACCTGTGTGGTTATGGAGCACATGAGGATGCTCAGACTTCATTACCAGTTGAATGATTTTTTCATAGAATGGAGAAGCACAATTTGATCTATTTCCTGTTTGCATTACATAAAACCTGAAACCAGTTGGAAATGGGGTGAAATTTCAAGAAGTATGCACTTAAGTGCATTTTATAGTAAGTAACAAAAGGCAATCTGCAGGCCCCTGTTACATTATGGTTTACCTAGCATGATTAGGACTGTCTAGCTCCTTCTTAGCAAATTAGTGAGAGCAGTTGGTACCATCCATACTGTATGTGTCTTACAAAAAAACGCAGCTGGATCCTGATGTGAAGGAACCTTAATTGAATTGTCCACTCACTGTTGGTCATGTTATTATCACCATTGACACAGTCTGCAAGCGCAGATGGAAAAGGGGCAGGCTCAGAGCATCAGGATACATCAGGCACACCGCAATACTCTGTACTTTGAAGAACAAGGTGTTCTGGGGTGCAGCAGTTGAGTTTACCAAACCGGCTTTGAGAGCTTTCTAGTGGTTAACATAGCTGATCAACAAATACGGTCCTGACTTCACCTTAATGTTGGCTTTTAAAATACTTTGTAGACACAATATAGCTGCAATGCGTCATGGGTCAGTACTTCATAGGATACTTTGGGAAAGTTTATAGTTCCAATGTCATCCCATCCGTGTGTGTGTATGTGTAGCTGTGTGGTTAGATGAACATGCTGGGACTTAATCCAAGAAGATATTTAGAAGTCCATTTGCTTCTGTGATCCCTCTCTGCCTTGAGCTGATAGGATTTCCTGAGGACCCAATAGACACAATGTGTGGCTGACACCATTTCTAGCACCTTGGCAGAGATGCACATTTCCCCATTGTCTTCCTAGCCACAGCTGAGTGTCTGTAGGGAGAAGGTATGAGTAAATCCTCCTTGCAGGTGACCGTGGTCTGCCAGGTTCCATGAATCGTAGGACACCTCTATGCAACCTGTAGGTGGTTGAAAATGCCTGTTGATTCACTAGATGGAGAAAATGGTGCTGGGATACTTTATGCAATGGAAATGCCTGACAGAGGGTGGATCACATTTAATAGAAAGAATCATATAAAACAACTGACTCTGCACCAGCCGGGTTAAAAATATCTATGTGCCGATGTCAGCTGCCTTTTATTTTATTCTGAGGATAGCAGTAATGACCTTGGCACAAAGCACTGCCTAGAGACAAATGACCAGCTGGGATTAATGGTCCTTGACTTAATTTCTGCCCATCAGCGCCTCCCAGCCAGTCATTAATCCTGCTGAAATGCTCTGTGCATTGATTATTATTGATTCATTCATTGATTGTGTCCCAAGTCTGAAGTTAGAAGCTGAAGTACTGAAGGCACCCTGGACACTCTTCTAATAAGATGAGTTTACTTAATTCATAGACTATTTGAGGTGCTTTAGAAAGAAGTATCATAAAAAGAGGTAGAAAAGGCAAGGAGCACTTACAGGACAATGAGATCTATGCTCCTCTGGCTATTAGAGCTGATAGCATGTATCAAATTAGTTTTAAGAGGACTGGTATCTAAAGCAGGAACATGGAGGAATCTGACGTGTTATATGTGTCACCTCCCAAGGGACAGTAAGATTCCAAGTAAGAAAGCCCATCAGATAGGCTGTGGCTAGGGCAGAGAAGGCATTAGGGGTGTTAATGTCCCACCTCTCTTACTGGAGACATCGCTGTTTTCTTTGCCTTCAGAAACACAGCACAATCCTCTTTTTCTGCAGATCACCTGGACATGTTTAGTCCTTTTTCCCCTTGCACTTGTTGCTGTCTGACCTTGTCTGTTCTGCAAGGAGATGCATCTGAATAATTAATGTAGCACCCTTCAGGAAATTAAATTAATTGTTTTTAATACCTGCTTTATGACAGGATTTGCACATTGCAAAAGAGAGAAAAAATTCTTTAAAAGGCAATATGGTTTAATAACCTGCCACCTCCATATTTTCTTTTCAAGCTAGCCTCCTGGGATTTAATGCAAAGGATAAATTAAAGTGAATAGCAGCATCTTTGGGTGAGTTCTTTAATGTCTTTTGATGTTCCAGTACGCATAAAATGGCAGGAGTGTACATGAAAGAGTAAAGCTGTGGCTGAAAGTGTTCCTGAATACACATTGCTGAGGTGCTTCCAAAGTGCTGACATCTGCCAGGCACCCCATGGTGGTACCAGCACTATTGGACAATAGTTTCTGAACCTGTTTCTGAAGCATGTGAGTAGATTTTTCATAACAAAAAAGAAATAGAGTAATGTTGGCTGAGGAATTATTTCTGTGTTCCTGATTTGCAAAGCATTTAAATGAACCAGATATGGTAAATAAGCCCCCATTTTATTCACTACTTGACCAACAGAAGGAAAAAGTCTTGAGGTCATAAAGTGCAGAGAGTTCCAGTTCCCACCTATCTCTGCTCACTCATTTATTGCTGACTTTGTCATTGTGTTTAAATCTTCTAATTGCTTTCTGTTTCACATATCTTACCATTAAAATATGATTACTATTTTCTTCTTCCATAGGACACCTTTGTACTTTAATGGTGTAGAGTGCACTGAGGTCTTTGTATAGGAAAGGTGTCCTACTGTGTTATTGTGAATGAGCAATAAAGGAGCTTGGTGAGACTAACTGTCTCCAAGCTATAAAACTGTGAACTATTTATTTAGAGACAATCAAATTCACATAATCATTTTCTTATAAAAATACCTTCTTGTGTGGGAGAACAAAAAATGGACTTGAGAAAGTTGTGATCTTTGTGAGTCTGAGGTCAGTTCTCAGGAACATTTTTCTTTTGAAGCTATGTGTCTACAATAAAAACTGTGATGCCTTAGAGATATTGTGGGTACTCATGTAAATACATCCACCAGAGCTTATTAGGGTCATCCTCAGACAATAGGGAGAAATGGGAATTTTCAGGATGTGAATTAGTGGATCTGTTTTACGAATCCACCTTAAGATGAGGTGGCACCTGAGATCCACTTCTTTGTTTTCTTTTAACTCTAATGGGAGTTTGGGGCATCGAAGTTCCCTAGTGTTATTTTAAACATCCACATGTAGATAGATGGATAGCACATTTAACGCATGCCAAATGTCACCAAGACATGCACAGTGTAATGATTAGGAGATCAATCAACACAACAGGGGTGAAAAGAAGAAAGTGGGTCCAGATTGTCTTCTAGAGCAGAATGCTATCAATTCAGTTTTTTATCTCTCCACTTTTTTGTAGACCAGTGAATGTCTAGCTAGACTGCTGGTCTTGAACTTAGGTTTTCAGTCTCATGGATGAGTTTTGCAATCAGTGAGCTGTTGGATAAAGGAAGATGAACTCCATTTTCTCCTGTATTTTAGGTAAAAGGTGCAGAGTGACTGCAGAAGTGTCTTGGCAATGTTGATCCCTGAGAGTTCCTCCCTGAAGCCCCAGGTTAAACACCTTGATTTGGAGAGCTGTGACACATATGATCATGTCCTCCTGGATAACTTAAGCAGCCTTCCAGCTAGATTTTGTGGATCCCACTCTAAGGTGTTTAACTTTTCCTGACCTGCAATAACAAACTAGGTGTCTGATAGAGTCATGTGAATTCCATGAGGTGGAAAACACCTAAAAATTAAGTGTCATCATGGCAAGCTATGCAAAATCTAGAGCTGTTGTGGTTTTAGCCTTGCTTATCTCTGGATATAGAAACAAAGCCTTGCTATTGCCTCGCAGTAAACACTTTATCTCTGCGTGTTTGGTTAGCCTCATTTCCTCAGTGGCACAGGGTTGAATCCATCTGGGGAAGTACCAAAAAGGCAGGAGTCGGAAGTAATGCTTTAGTCCTTCTTTTAACATATGGAGACATCCATGAGCAAATGTTAATGAGTGTAATCCATACTTTGTGACTACCTACTTTCTTCCTTTCATCTGAATCTACTGAACTTTGTGTGGCTGTTTTCCTTGCTTCTGGAATACTGCCTCTGATTATCCGCAACGTAACTTGGCCATGCTCTGGAATCTCCATGGGAGTCTACTCTCTCCTCTCAGATGTTCAGAGAGTTTGCTTTTCTCAGTACTGCTTTCCTCCCATTTTCATTTTTTAGAACTGCTGGCAGGCTTTCACAGTTTGCACAGTCCTGTACAAAGATGTACAGTGACTCCAGTGACAAAGGCAAGTGAGTGTTGTTGTTAATGCCTTCCCGAGCTGCGAGCTGCCGCATCTTACGCTCATTTCCAATGTCTGTAAATTGATAAAGCTGTGAGATTTCCAAAGTAAACAAATGTAATCTTTTTTGGAAGAATACATTGGCAGGTAAATCTTAATGATAATTGCCTCTAATTAGCACTCCCACCAGATGACAAATCTTTCAGTCACAGCAGAGCATCACTTGAAAATGTGCATATTCTTGTTTTGTCTTTGAAAGTATCAGAGAAAAATCATATATATTGGCTTTACTCTATTGCTGTAATTTTTCATTAGAAGCAGTAGGAAGAAATGAGGGATGAAGGGCAGGAATGGCTATGACAAAATAAGAAATGTCTTTTACAAATTGAGGTCTGCTTTAAATGGAGGATTGTCTGCAGCCAGTTTTCTATCTCTAACAATTACTATCTATCTCACTCTCTTCCACTCACTGCCAAAGTTTCTTCATGAGCATTATGGAGAGATTTAGTTGTGAATAGTTACTGAGAGACACTGGATTCCCTGAGACAGGCGTTCTCTGACTGAGGACTGAACATATCCAGTGGGGACTCTCCATGATTAACAACATTTTGAATGAGTACAAAGTGGGATATAATGCAAGGGGTATTCCAAACCGGGCTACCATCATTAAAATGCACAAGACCTGTTTTCCTCCTTTATCTTTCATGGAAACTAGAATGGCCTTAAAATTAATTTCTGTGACAATAAGTATCCACCCGAGGTAATTCTTCACTGGGGTCAACAGGGGTAAGCAGAGCTGCTGTTCTAGAAGCTCTTATCACAGACAGTTGACTCAACGTTTCTGAGGTTTTCTTGGAAAAAAACAGTAGCTAGAAACTATTCTTAAAACAGTTGGTGAAATTCAGAAAAATCAGAAGCGTCTTCTGAGAGAAGCCTGTGTTGTACATTTGTTCCCTGTTACCTCTCCTTCCATACGCACACTGAAAAATATGGTAACACATCTGTTCCCTTCATATGGTGCAGCCTATTTCTTCCTCTTCCTTAAGTGGGAAATACAGATGCTGTACACTACCTTTTTAAAGGTGCATGATTAAATACTGCCATAGGTGCATGTAAGAATTGACAGACATTTTTGAAGACACCATCTTTGAGTGTAGGATAAGAACGATTCACAGTGATTTTTTTAGTCCTATGGGAGCAATTTCCATTTAGGCTGAGGACTGATGTGCCCGAAAGTACAATTACTGATCTCAAGTGGGAGTGCTTGTGCAGGGCTGCTGCCTAACCACCTTGTGTCTTGTGAAATGATTGTGCCGATCTAAACATGGGACTTTGTTCGCATCTTTACAGAATAATGCTCTATACTTTTGCAGTACATCCTGTCCATCTTCTGAGATCTTTCTGAATCCTCACCCTAGTCTCCAAAATGTTTTCAAACATTTTCCAGTTTTATATGACCTGTTAATCCAATGAGGACATTCTGTATTTCTTCATTCAAGTCATTAAAGAAAGCATGTAGCAGGACCAGATGGATTCTTGCAGAGCCCCATCCAACGCCGCCTTTGAGTTTGACACTAAACCATTGATAATTTGTCTTCAAATGTACTTGCCCCTCCTTCATTTAGTCTATGCTGTACCCTCACCTCTTGAACTGTAAAGCAGGGATGACAACATTCCTATATCTCACAGGATTGCTCTAAGGATAAATCTAACCTTGACTGCCAGATCTAACGTGCTGTCGTAGGCTGAAAAACAGATTATGTTCACCTTCCTATGATCCTGGGTGTCAGAGTGACCTTTCTCATCATGTGCAATGAAAAGCAACATGTACACATGTTTATTCAGATCTTTCATCTACATCAGGAAATGTAATTGGAATTCCTATATTAATTGGTATTTCCTGGAATATGCCCAGATAGACCGTTTTTTTTTTTTTTTTAAGGGGAACAAGTTCTCATTTGAGGGTCTAGGAATGGGAGCTGATTCACCGTATTCTCTTATACCAAAACGACAGGAATCACAAATGAAACTTGAAGAAACAGAGAAAGGAATGAACACAGGGAATGCAGAATAAATCAACTTTACCTCCTAATCTCTGCCCCAGATTTCCAAAATGCTAAGTACATCTCCTGTTGGCTTCCATGGGCACTCAGTAATTCAAATCTGAGAATGAATCCAGATCTGTCTAAGTCTTTTTATCCTGACCACAATCTAGCCTTTGTTCTGGCACTGTAGAATGAAATAATTGACTGTAGTGGATTATGCATTCCAGTTTATACCATGGCCAAATTATGACATAGTAAAACCCTGAACAGTAAGGGTGATTGTTTCATTACAGAACATAAGAACATGAGGGCCTCAAAGAAGAAAAAACGGAGTCCTTGTTGCAAGACAAAAGAAAAATGGGTTCATCCCAATTAGAAGTTGCCCTTAGGTCAATTTATAACCCCCCAGGGCACTCCACCCACGAATATGTCATTATTTATCTTGAGAACTCCTACTGTTACATGTCTGGTAAAAAGTTACACACACAAAGGTTGATTGCCAATTCATTCTACATATGTCAGGCTTCCCAGTGGACACGATCCAACATTCAAGGACCACACAGACTTTGCAGTAATCACAGAGAAGGAGTTTGCCTCCTTTTGCTCAAAGCTTAGATTTATCCTTTTTTGGTCCTATTGTTATTACAAGCTACTACACTGGTGAATGAAAAAGGACAGGTATCTCCAGAGAGCAACTGAGATCTTCGGACTGCTGAACTATGTTTAGGAAACGCCACCTTCTTTCCATTGTTTAGAGAAGGAATGCAGGGTAACTCCACACCTAACAGAGATTCCTTTAACACATTTTTTCAGTCTGGGTATATATAAGGCTATCTGTAGATGTTATTCTATGACAGTCAACAAAATTCAAAGCAGCCAGAAACCTCAGATGATACATCCTGTGTATCCTAAAGTGGTACCAGGCCATTGCATCCATAAAAATAATATTTGATATCAATTTCTGTTCTTTCTGTCTTTAAATCCAGCTGATGGCAGAGGGAAAGGCCGTCAGAGCACTTTACATTCTAAACATTTAAATTCTGCTGCTCACTGGACATAAATTTTTATTGTGTTGAGGATGTCAGCAAAATAATTGCAAGATTCTAAAATACTGGGTTTTGATAATTTTTAAGTGCATTTGTATGAAATTATTTTTACTGCCAGTGACTCCTGACCACTATTCTAAGGGCTTATCAAAGGTTTTCCCAGGTTGATCATTAATTATTCAAAAAGAAAATTTGTTGTTTTTGCAACTTTTTCTTGTTATTTGTGTATTTCACTCATTGTAATTATCAGAATCCCACAAACTGCAACTATTAAGCTTAATCACAGAATCACAGAATCTTAGGGGTTGGAAGGGACCTCTGTGGGTCATCTAGTCCAACGCCCCTGCCAAAGCAGGGTCACCTACAGCAGGCTGCACAGGACCTTGTCCAGGCGGGTCTTGAATATCTCCAGAGAAGGAGACTCCACAACCT
>Ga0065711_1008082_pt1 | contig 20807 bp, 8 predicted proteins | sample Hoacrofraction12_FD_59098 | JGI IMG/M metagenome (GOLD analysis project Ga0065711, IMG submission 59098) | Hoatzin crop microbial communities from Cojedes, Venezuela - Epithelial fraction 12 v2 (version 2) | ecosystem: Host-associated > Birds > Digestive system > Esophagus > Crop | place...
CCAGCGTGATGTCACATGGTATGGAATACCGGGCTCTGTTTGGCCAGGTGGGGTCAGCCCCCACCCCCCGGCTGTGCCCCTTCCTGGAGTCTGGTGAAAATTAACCCTGTCCTGGCCAAACCCAGGACACATTGCTACTGACCACAAGTACAGAAGGAAACAAAAGAATCAATCAGTGAATTACCACATGATAGAGGAAAAAGCTACATTACCAGTACACCTGAATCTGAGGGACAAATACCAAGGCGTTCAAATGCCAATTCAAAAAGTTCTTGAAATTTTTTTATTTAAAAAAAATTGTAATTTGAAAAATCTGAATCCTTAACAGATAAAAATTTGTATTAAATTTCACCATAATCAATAAGAAAGATTAAGTCCTCGCAGCTAGAAACAAGTAGTTACTCATGTACAATTATTAATGTTTTGACTATGTTGGTTATGTAATCATCTGCAGTACAGTAAGGTGGTAAGAAATGGCCAACATAGACATGTAAAAAACAGATCGTATCAACGAAAGACAATGTTCTTCTATGACAGGAAAACTAGTGTATAAGGAGGAAGCAGCAGGCATGATACAGATTTCACGTAATAAAAGGAAGTTCATGCAACATTGTCATATGCAAACTGGCAAAACATGAGACTGATTAAATTGCTCTGTGGTGGGTATGGAACTGATGGAAAAGTCATCTTCTATCAGCTATTTAAAAAAGTATTTTCTTATCACATTTTGAGACAATTTCAAACAGCAAAACCAGAATTCTGTATGACTCTCACGTCTGTTTAAAATATTTGTTAATTTAAACTGTGAAACATTACACTGAGAAACTTTGTCAGCAACACCAAGTTAGAAAGAGTCAGGAAGACTTCTGGACCACAGAATTAGAATTCAAAACAGTCTTCTTATGCTTTGGAACAGTGCAAAGATGTCAACTAAAATTGTTGTAATAAAGGGAAATGCAAAGCACTGTATTCAAAAAGAGAAATCATGTGACCACAAGTATAGTGAATAAAGCTTATTGTGGCCTGCAAAATAAAGCCAGCTCACTCCAGAATGTATTAATAGGAATGTTATTAAGCAAGATACTAAGATCATTGTTTTTCTGCTCTATCATCTTTCCTGAGACGGTATCTGGTGTTCTACATCTGTTTTGACGGTGACCACTGAAGAAAGACGATGACCAGCTACAGAAACTCTTAAGGCAAAATTTTTGAGAGCATACTCTATAAAGAAAGATTCAATGAATGTTTATTTTCTAAGGAAAAAATACTGAAAAAATAATATAACAGTCTATTAACGATTAAGAGATTGCAACGAGAAGAATGGTGAAGAATTGTTATCCATTCTGCTATATAGAACAATAAGTAATTATCTTAAATTATAGCTAAAAAGGTGCAGATTAGAAAATAGAAAATATGTTCTCATTGTACAATTCATTATGCACTCATAAGGAACATGCACAGTGGTGGAATCAAAGCTGTGTTAGATCTTCATATAAAAAATTTAGACAAGAATTTATCAAGAATAATCCAGGTCTACCAATCTTACAATTCAGGTGTTGCAGTAAATGACTTATGAGATCTTTCTGAGCCCTCTGTTTTCCTGATCTCTATGTTTTATGAATTTTCATATTAAAGGGGAAATATTAGCTAGGAGGAATGAAGAGTGTTAATTTCAATCAGAAAAGCAACTCTTTATCGTTTATAATACATTTTAAAAAAAAACCCCAACACTCGAAATTTATCAGAGGCATCTTGTTCTCCAATTTGAAATGGATTTGCTTAGAGAGAATATTTAATAATGTGTACTGTTCCTAGAGCATCTGAAATACAGACGATTATCCTGTTTCCCAGATCAGCACTCTATACAATTACTGGGAGAAACAGCTTCTTCCTATGCTTTCTCTGTCCTTCACAAATTCTTTCATACATAAAGTGATATCACTTTATCCACCAGGGGAAATGTGACATACTCTTCCTCACTTTCCAATCAATCCTCAGTCCGCTAGTCTTTTTGAAACTCCTAAGGCACAGCAAGACACTGTATTTTCATTTCCCATATGTATAAGAGTGCTCTAGTTACAAGATTTTGACATTATCTCCTTATTCGTCTGTGTTTTAAAATAAATTAAACCTTTTCTAGTATGTTGTGAAACTTTTCATCCTCTTTTTTTTCCCTTTCTTTTTTTTTTCTTCCAGTTATGCTCTTAGAAAACCTGCTTATAGATTTAGGAAGAAATATATTTGGATATTAAGAAGCATCTAGAGAGAGTTATGTTGGAGTAAGAAGAAATTGATAGGTTTCACGTGTTCCATACATAGATATTCACCTCAGAAGGTAGGCACAGAAATGGGCCATGCCTGTTCCAAATGGTTAAGCTATAAAGGTACTTGAAAGTACGCTTCAAGACCATACAACTTTACACCTCCTTCACTCCACATGTCACGCTGCCTTATATACAGCTTTATTTTAAAACATTTGTGGGTTTCAGAATGTTGGAGGATGAGCATCACCTGCTGACATAGTGTCAGTGATGCCATTCTACATCCAGCCCCCACAGCTGACCAAATGAGGGGCATGATACAAGGTTGTACCAAAGGATTCAGGTGTCTCCCTCAAGAGTAATCTCTCCAGATTTTTCATTCAGAGGGTAAACACATTAGAATCACAAGGACATTCATGTAATATCTGAAGAGACTTTCACCACTTTGTTGTACTAGTCTTAAATGGTAATGGAAGCTTTTCTCCTTTTCACAGCAACCTTCAACAGAGCCTAAAGACAGATCAGAACTATTTCCCATTACAGTATTACTAATATCCTAATTTTTATGACAGGTAAATGGAAATCATCAAACCCTACCATATAAGATTTTTCTACCTTGATACCAACATAAGATATTTAGGCTTTATGTAAGTATTAGAAAAGGTATTACTTGAATGCAAATGGTAAATTTTACAATTCGACCTTTTTATGAAAATATGCAGAAGTTTAACTATTTTCCAAAAACACAAATGACACTTTATTTTTGCAATATGTTGTATGAAAGGTTATTTGTATTGTGTTTCAGCTATGAAAATGTCCAAGCTGTCTGTTAGATTATGACTTGCAAATGCCTAAAAAATATATATATTATATTGTATAATTATATTTCAATATAAAATTAAAGTGAATCAATATTGTATTTCAATATCACATAAAAAAATGTAAAGAGTAATATAAAATAATTCATTTCCCCAGGAATAGCTATCAGAAACTTTGAGACCATACAGAATTGTGCTTATAAAAGTTTCCTTCTCTTTTGAGTTTTATTTCTATTAAAAAAAATTACAAAGGACTATTATATACTTTTTCATAGACTTTGAAACATATATGTTTTAACCAGAGGCTAAAGTAGTTAATCCTCAGAACTGGCCTCTGTGTAGTTTTAATTATCTTAGTGTATGAAGATGGATTCAATATTACTGGGGAAGGTTCTTTATAAAATGATGCAGATATGGCTAGTAACCCAAGATTTTTAACCTCTTCTTCCATTAATCAGTCATGTACTGTTCTGAAAATGCAACCTACTAGATATTTCTCACTGAAGAAGACAAAAAACATTGCATAGAGGTGCTCCTTGCCCACACAGTTGGTTTCATTTCAGTGATTTTGGTTAGTATATATTCTGAGCAAGTCTAAAAGGTTTTATTTTTACATAACATGGAAATGAAACTTGTTGTATGTGAAAAAAGTTCAATATTTTGAGCAAAAACAAATTTTATTTTTGCATTCACTGAAATGTCTTTGTCCATGAAGTAGTCGAAGTAAATCAGAAAGTAAACAAAGAAGCTAAAAGTAGTAAATATCTAGTTCTAGATATCTAAACTCAAATGACATCAGCCCATGATAGTATTTTAGTCTCTGAACAGCTTTTTTATTAAACCTGCCATGAAATACTCTCTCCTCAACTAGTGCAGAGATCAGCATGTCTCCTCTGACCACTCTTTCTGCCAACTTTCGGTTGGCCTTCATGTTCATTTTTCAGCAAAACTCATCCTGTTCCAGATATGCTCTTCTGTTAAATGTCATTTTTTTAGTTATCAGATTCAATACCCAGCATGTCACTGACAGCATCAGCCATTATTAGTGTAATTTACTGCATCCAGAATTGCACAGTAGGTTTGTATTCATTAACAGACAAAAAAAGGACATACTGAACCAGCCAAATCAAATACAGATGGTTGACCAACTGTACAAGTAAAAGTCATAAGCATGGCAGACTTCAGTGTTTACATTTCACTTCCATCCACTCCTTGGATTTAAGGATGGATATTAACTAAGTAGTCGATAAAAGGTGTCTGATCTGAAAACCATTATACTAGAACATTAATATGTTCCTTCCAGGCTAATTCAGTACATCATGTTACAATAATGGAATGCCAGGCGTTAGACATTTTGCAACAGACTTTACTCTGAGTACATTCCGTGACTGTACATTGACAACATATGTTCCAAATATTTGGCAAGTGGAAATGAATCTTGTGAATTATCCATGAACGACTTAATCCATGAACCATTTATTATATGCTTGGTACAACTCTATTTATCTAGAATTTGTAATATTTCTTTTTCCAAGGAAGGTATCAGATGAATTTTTGTGACTAAAAGTAGAGACTTGGTTGCCTGGCTGTTGTTGTCTGTGTAAGCATTGTATTTATAATAATAAATATTCACTCACAGTCTCAATTTTTTAAGATAGAGTAACTTCTTTTATTTTTCTTTCATGGGCTACGAGAAATCTTTACCCCTAAAATTGTCACATTCAATGTCTTAGGTTTTTGCTCTTAAATCTGAGATTTTACACAGAAATTACATTGACAAAGAAAAAGAAATATATGTGGATGAGATTTTGTATGTGTTTTTTATTTATGTTTTTATTTTAAGCAGCTTATGTTGGGCACTAGACTAGCCTGAGACAGATCAGTGACACATGTAACTTATAAACACTAAAGAGATGTCCTACGTGATCTCCTAGTTCCAAAATTTCTCATGTAAACAGTACTTTTATATTTCTTATTAACAGTTGTAAATATCAGTGTTTCAGTTTAGAATGCAGTGATATTCTTATTGGAAATCCAACATGTATATATGATCCCTCTGTGGAACTGTGTCTACTTTATTGACAATAAGTCAGCGCTGACACTACCTTTGTCCCCAGTGATGCAAAGTTATTAAAAATAAAGTCAATAAAGCTTTCACTCTGTTATACTATAACCATTGGTCTCAGTCTAGCAAACCTCTTAATTGTGTATATAAGTTTATGTACATACATTTTAGTCATGCCTCTGTTAAAGTCAATGAAATGTCTCTTGATGAGTTCAAAGGCTATCTGGAAGACTCCAAATGCATTTCAAGCAGATTAATCCTGTTACTCAGATGACTTAAAGCAGGGAGAAGTTTCTGTGTTCCTCTAGAACCATTTTTTAGGGGTCACAATATTATGGTAGTAATCTGACAAAACATAGTTTAACTCTCTTCAGAAAGCTGAAGCTGCAGAAGATGAAGTGGACTTGGGAATTTCCCAGAAGAAACAAAATGCGCAAAGCTATAAGATAGCAAAAAGTAGGAACTAAAAATGTAGCAGTCCTTATGCGAAGATCTTTTTTATCATATTAAATGGGAGAATTTCTTTGGCTAAGGGTTTTACTGCTAAGGACTATTTTAAAGGATCACACTCAAATGAACTGAAATTAAAAGTCTACTTTCATTTAAGGTGAGGTTTCAGAGAGTTGTGGAAAAAAAATGAGTAAAGTTTTCCTTTGTATTTTTTGGTTACCTTCTAATTTGAGAATATTAGAAGAGCTCTGCAGTGTAATATAAAACATATTCTAACCTCTACGTTTAATTATGAAGAGCAGTAAATCGATAAAATAATCTAAGATTAATGAAAAGAAGTAGAATTCAACTAAGAAGCTGCCAACTTTGCAGAGTGAGGACAAAAGTACTTTCTACTATCAGAAATATGTCTTTTGATTAAAAAAAAATAACGCAGTTTCTGCTTTCAGAAATATCCTGAAACCTTTTTGAGAACATGTTTTTATGGAGGTATATTCTCATTTAGATTTCTTTGAAAAGTTCTTAAACAAGTAAGAACATCAGTTTGATCAAATATTTAAGTAGTAAAATAGTGAAATGGCTTGTAAAAAATTAAAAAAACCATGTCTGGAACTCTAAACACAAGAACATGAACACTTCAACACATTCGCACTGAAATTGGTAATATTTGCAAACCTGTGTCAGTGGGAGTTTATTAAACCTTGGCTAGATAGGTGTAAAACTGACCAAAGAGTACCGACAGCTGAACTTCAAAAGTGGAATCGTAAAACTTGCTTATCAGACATGCTTCCCAAGCAAAATTCTGTCCATATTTTCTCATTGTTCTACGGAAGATACTTTTCTGCGAATATACATGAATTTGACTCTGTGAAACACCTATCATGCAGATGCATAGGTAAGACTGTCCATGAAGGAAAAGAAAGTTCTTATCCTCCCCCTTTCCAATTCATGACCTATTTTATAGCTATGCAGAAACTCACCTTCAGTGAGACACAAAAATGGTATGTACGAATTTTATCTACATTAATATTTTATTCGGAAGTGTGATTTTTCAGTGAATCCTCCAAGAGTTCCTACCTAGAGTATGTTCACTGAGTCTGCAGAGTGTGTTTTGTGCAGGCAAACTTGATAGCTCTAGGAGGAGAAAAAACCCTGTAAGTGTTATATCAGATAGAAACAAAATGCTCTATAATCTGTGACAGCTCATGAGGGTCCAAAACAATGACTGGTCTTTCGATTGGTATCAAAGTCTGTGTTACAGTGAAAACAATTAGTTTAAGAAACTGTGTTAAATCTACTCTAATCTAATCAAGATCTCTTTAAATACACTCCTGTTGTGCCGAATCGTTATAACACATTATTAGCTACATTCTTCCACTCACAGAAACAGGCACATAGGGATGACTTCTGTAGATAAGAGGTTTCCAACTACCACTTTGAAAAGACTTTTAGTTCATCCATATCAGTACTATAGAGTTAAGAGCAGGAGAGCATGTTAAGATAGAAAGGAGAGCCGGACACCAGCTAGTGTTATAATACTATCTATATCTTCACCAATTTGCAAGAAATGTATATAGGAATGGCCAAAATTTAGATGTTCTTTCTTGTCCACACTTTCTTCTAAATAAAAATATGAGTCTTTAAGTTTTCTATGTATAAGAATGCACTGAATCTGTGAGGCACTCGTTCTCACCAACATTTTCTAGGAGCACTTTCAGCCTTCTTCTTTGGAATACTGTTCTTTTTCATTTTCCTCTTTTTCCTCTTTTTCCTCTTCTTTTTCTTTTTCTTTTTCTTTTTCTTTTTCTTTTTCTTTTTCTTTTTCTTTTCCTTTTCCTTTCTCTTTTTCTTTCTCTTTTTCTTTCTCTATTTTTTTTCACCATAGTGATTTGGGAAGCAACACTCAGAAGTAGTCACTGAACTGAAACATCTGTCTGCACCTACAGTGCACTTGTTTCACAGCTTGAACTTTAGACTGGAAATGTCTCTTCCTTTATGTGTCAACAACATACCAAAAATTATACCTACCTATTTACATATCTTTAACAAATAGATATACCTTTGTTGTCTACAAGAGTCTTTCTTGGAACTATTTTAGTATTCTTGCCAAGGATATAGGTCTTCCTATAGTTTTTGTTTAATATGGCGAAAATTTTCTATGGCTTATTTTGTAAGATTACAACTTGTTTATCATTTTCTATTCTTGATATCCTTGAGGAAACCAGTAATTTTTTAAGCCAACACAGATATGTTGTCTCTTTTGTCAGAAATTTAGATGCCAAGAACAGTACAAACGGCCTTCAGAACTGGTATATGTTGTCATAACTCAGCTAAAACACTGCACAGTTCTTATTTTTTCACCTGTTGGGAAAAGACTATGTCATATGTCACAGCTACCTTCATTTTCAGGAAACAAAGTTCATAAGGAAAACTATGCTTCTAACACTTCTAACACAAAATATGGGATAATACAGGTAACAATTACAAATTAATAGTTGATATGTTCATTCATGTTAGCATGCTTCTCAGGCCAGTATGTGTGCTTTTCAGAACTTCGGTGAATATTTTCAGATTTGAATAGGGGTTTCTGGTGAGAATCTGAAATCATAAACTCTACAAAATACATACTTAAATGTTGCATAAATTCTACCAATATTTACAACAAACTGATATTTTAAAAAATGTTGAATTATTTATCCTACTTTAATGGGATAATCTTGTTTATTTTCCTGGAATACCCAAGGCCATGGGATGGCTGGCTACAGCACTTCAGTGTGAACAAAATGATCATTAGTTTAGTAACTCCAAATGCCTAACTCAGTCACGTAAAACCCAGACATTTATTTCTGAGTCATTCAGCACAGGTTTTCTGAGTATCTGTTTAGAGAAATAACTACTTCTAAAACTACTTTTATAGGACCTTAAATCTCCTTCCAAAATACACATGTAGGGTAGATCAGATGAGTTGTCCTTTAGAACTGTAATTTTCTTCTCATTGATCATTCAAGCCACAGGAGATTACTAGGTTCCATGCAGGCGTCTGAAATTGGGTACATCAATACCAGTCTAAAAAATTGTAGTTCTCTTTTTCAAAAACTAGATATCATTAATACAAGCCAGTCTTTAGTTTGAGTAGAGAGGAAAAGCATGCTTAAGACAATATCAAAGTATTATGTTAAATGAATGTGTTCTGAAGAAACTGTTAGAAACATATTTAAACATCCGTGCGGAGGCTGATGAACATCAGTGAAGAGTCTGAGTTAAGATACTATTTCTGTTAGATTCTCTATATATCACCAATGGATTTAAGGGTATGTGCTGTCTTGTGTTAGGTATGTTACTTATGGCATCTCCAGTGTAAATCTTACCTTCTGCTTCCAACTACTTGATCTAACTTTTAAATTAATTCTAATGCAATGAATAGCATTGGATTTTATTTTATTTTCATTATTTTTTTTAAATTGAAAGCATAAAATTCTTGCCTTTTCATAAACTTGTATAAGTTAGTCTTTAAAGGACTTTTCATCATGTGGAAGGCTGTTTTCTTTTTCTGATAAGCGCATTCAACACTCTGGTTGTCCCTTTGAATATATTATAGCAATGAATGTTTTTAAAGTTGAAATACTCTCATTTCAGGAAAAGTGTTTTTCCATAGCTTACAAAGATTAACTGTATTGTCTGTTGACCTGTTCCTCCTGAAGTTCTTTTCTAGGTAATAGAAAGCTGTGGTTACCCAAGCCAAGATCTAAAGTATATTATTTCTGATGGAACAAACAACATTCTTTGTTTCTCAAGTTGCATTTGATTGCATCTAGCATATGTGCCCTTTGTGTTAACTTTTTTCAAAGAATAGTAATTATTCATGTCAGGAAGTAGGAGACTGGAATAATTTAAAAATATTTATGCTTGCAAAGTTTTTGTGGTATCCAAATTAGAAGCATAGGTGGCCTAGATTGCATGCATGAAGATTACAAAAAATAGGTCACCCTACAAGAACTTGAGAGTCAGGTCAACACAACTGTACATAGAGCCTACAGTTACTCTGCCCCCAGTTTAGATTTAATAAAATATTTAATATGTGCAGTTAATAAAGACATTAAATCAGTCTAAGCCTAAGTAGAGAAGGAGTCCAAGATTTAGGTTTCTGAAAATCCCTGTTCTATTTTAAACAAACATGAATTCCTAAACTGCATACCTGTACATTGAAGAATGCCTTGCTTAAAGCTGTGTCAGCAAAATGTATGTTTCTAGATGAATAATTTATATTACTTATTAATATTCCTTTGTCTACACAAAGAGGCCTCATCTGGAGTACTCTGTCCAGTTCTGGGCTCCCCACTTCAAGAAAGATGAGGAGCTGCTGGAGAGTGTCCAGCAGAGGGCTAAGAGGATGGTGAGGGGACTGGAGCATCTCTCCTATGAGGAGAGGCCGAGGGACCTGGGCTTGTTCAGCCTGAAGAAGAGAAGGCTGAGAGGGGACCTAATAAACGTTTATAAATATCTCAAGGGTGGGGGTCAGGAGGATGGGGCCAAAATGTTTACAGTGGTGCCCAGCGACAGGACAAGGGGCAATGGGCACAATTTGAAGCATAGGAAGTTCCGTCTGAACATGAGGAAGAACTTCTTCCCTCTGAGGGTGACGGAGCACTGGAACAGGCTGCCCAGGGAGGTTGTGGATTCTCCTTGTCTGGAGATATTCAAGACTGCCTGGACAAGGTCCTGTGTAGCCTGCTGCAGACGACCGTGCTTTGGCAGGGAGGTTGGACTAGATGACCCACAGAGGTCCCTTCCAACCCTGAACATTCTGTGTGATTCAGTGTGATTCTGTGTACACATAATCCTTTCCCTACTGTTTCAGTTTTGAGAATGTTTTACACTATAGACAGCATTGGAAGAACAATAAATAAATACAAATAGTACCTAAGGCTTATTTGCTTGAATATTTACAGCCAAATCTGATTCAATTAAAAGATTTATATTTACACCAGCAACAGCTGAATTAAGCCATAATATGAATTTTTTTTTTAGATATTACTACTTTTTTACATGAATCTGTCACTTGTGTCAACACTTTCAAATTCTTTGAGCGAAGTAAATTAATTCACCTGAATAAAGTCACTGACTTTTGATCCTGTATGAACATGTTTATGTGTAATACATCTAGCAGCGTGTAAATTAGATTAAATATAATTACATGTGCTTGTGAATGAAATTTACACAAAAATGCAAATCTACAAGCAGAAGAACATTTCCTCTTTAATAAGGCTATTAGCTGAATTGATATATCCTTTTTATTTTTTTCATTTTATTTATTTTGATGCTTCAAAACCCTCAAGAAACACTTGCACTTTATAGACATAGCAGTATTTTGAAGGATTTACTGGAATCATGGGCTAGAAAGAATATGCAATAATTATAATCAAGAAAAACATATTGTTTTCTCATTTGTTTTTGCTTGAAAAGTTATTTACTACTGATGAGATTTTTGTTTTAAAAGTACAAATAAATAAGAGGTCATTTCCATCATTATTAATGAAAGAGTGCTAATTAAACATAGGTCTCTGTATGAAAATAAAGAGTTAAAAATATCTAGAACATAAACTATGTTTAGTAGCTATCCCAGGCTTGAGATAAACAAACCTGCACAAACCTAATAATGTACAAAAAACATATTCACAAGTTAAAAATAAAACAAAAGAAAACAAATAAACAAACAAAAAAGTGGAAGTTCTCAAGGTGATTCAATTACATAGAGAAACTGTGATTCTGGTGTCACAGGATTAGAATTGGAGAGGAAGATAAGACTTGCTTATTGTGAATATGATGACTGACAGCAAAATCATTTATTTTCAGTAGCCAGGGAAATTAAAATCTTACGTGCAATTGACTCAGTAAATTGTTGTTGTTATTAAATTATTTTTCCTAAATATAACATAATGAATATTGACATCAGCAGTGTATGTTTGCCACCGCTATCTAATCACAATAGGACGTATAGTTCCCCTAACTCCCTTATAAATTTGGACATATGAAGATTCATATATAAATGTTTCATGAGCTGAAGAAAAAAGCTTTATCTATAACATACATAAACACAAATATATCATACACATAAGTTTATTTGCCAAAACACACATGTGTGCACTAACATGCATAAAATTTATATGAGTTTTACTTTGTATTGAAGAGCTAAAAAGCCATTTTCTTGTTAAATGCAGCTGTACAGACAATATGTGTAAGCCAAATGTATTTTTTTCCCGTCATTTCTAATATTTGTGGTGTTATACTGTGTCAATAAACATTTTGGTTATGATTCATAATTGCTTCATGCGGATGCAGCCCGATGGTATATCAGAGGATGCCATTTGGGAATTACTGTGTACATGTGTTTGTGACTATATTCAACATATTTCTTCCCTCTTAGCTTTGATATACTTCTGTATATTTTTATAATTTATGTTCATCGCCTGCCTTTGAGAAGTGTGTTTTTTACAATGCCTGAAGAAAAGCAGAATATCTTAGACCTTCAGCTCTCCCTGGCAGCTAAATAAATGAAAGAAGATCCTGTAACAGATCCTAGGGTTCAGATAAAGAGGGTTTTTTAGCACTGACAGTTGTTATCTTGATGTACTGCTCCTAAAGCTTTTCCTGGGAAATTCCTCATAATTGGAAGAGTGGGGGAAAGATACTGAGTGAATGTAGTATTATTTTCAGTCTTGTGCACTAAGGATGAAATCCTCATTCTACTGAAGAGAGTCATAAAACATCCAAGGTCAGCAGAAGACTCCAAATTTCTGAGACTTCCAAAGCCTCAGAACAAACAAATTTTGAGATCGCTTTCAGGGCACTTGTTAAGCTAGAAAAAAATAGTGCTCCAGGTTCCCAGTTAATCTTTACTCTTAGTTGGAAACATTTTCCTGTAACTTTTTGTTGTCACTTATATCCTCTGGTCTTATCTTTTGTATGACTCTATTGTCCTGTTAAACATTCAGTGTTCATACTAACAAAATTCACTCCACACCAACATTACTATTCTTGCTGGCTTTCCACAAGAGAAGTGTTACTATCAATTTTAAGCTTTTACAATTAGCTAAAGAAAAAAAAGAGTTCTTTATTGCAATACTGAACTCTGATCCCATCTCCTCATTTTTAACTACCAAACACTAACCAAGAGAAACCACAAACTTCAGTAAGAATCAGCTTGCTTTGTAAAATTGCTAGTAGCTTCCTAGCTGAAGAATGCAGCAGGGCCTGTGTAGATGCAGCTGAAGAGCATTTCCCTCTATGTTTTTAGGCAGAACAAATTCTAAGGTCTTCCTAGAACTAAGAATGTAATAGGTAACTTTTGTGAATCCTCAACTGATGACAAAATAATTGCAGAGAGTGTAGAATTGCATATAAGAAACTGAAAAGACTGACAGCAAAGTTATTTGTTGCTTGTAAACTGATAAATAGAAACAGCACACAAGAATCAGAACGCACAAAGGGTGGGAGCACCTCTCCTATGAAGAAAAGCCGAGAGAGTTGGGGCTGTTCAGCCTGCAGAAGAGAAGACTGCAGGAAGACCTTATAGCAGTCTTCCAGTACCTGAAGGGGGCCTACAAGAAAGCTGGAGAGGGACTTTGCACAAGGGCTTGTAGTGTATAGGAGAAGGGAACATGGCTTTAAACTAAAAGAAGGTAGATTTAGATTAAACATAAGAAAGAAATTCTTCACTATGAGGGCGATGAGGAACTGGAACAGGTTGCCTAGAGAAGTTGTGGCTGCCTCCTCCCTGGCAGTGTTCAAGGACAGGTTGGATGGGACTTTGAGCAACCTGGTCTAGCGGAAGGTGTCCCTGTCTATGGCAGGGGATTTGGAACTAGAAGTTCTTTAAGGTCCCTTCCAACCCAAACCATTCTATGATTATATGAAATCTAATCTGTAGATTAATTATGCCAATTGGCCTTAAATATCTCATTATGAATGTTTAAATGAATATAAAAATAAATGGAAAAAACATAGCTATGTAGTACAGCCAGCATCTACAAACACAGTGTAAAGAACTCATGTTCTGAAATGATAAAGCTATTTAAAATTAATTTTGATCTTTTGACTTTTAATTTTATTTGTTTAATCTAAACTGCAAACAGAATTTTTAATAGACATGCAATTCATCATGCCATGCAAATAGAGTTATGTAAATAGATCCCTATCTCAATGCCCAGGAAATTTAATGGGTTATAAGTAGATGATTTAACACTATCAAGCTGGGTAAAATTAGGCATTACTTACCTAAAACTCCTAAGGAACCATCAAACACAGGATAAAACTCTTCATTGACTTTGTTTAGCAGATGTGGTGGTACTGGGTTGACAGTTGGACTTGATGATCTTGGAGGTCTTTTCCAACCTTAATGATTCTATGATTTTATGATTCTGTAGTTCAGTTTTAAGTTGGGTGCCTCAGAGTGAAAAGTAAAGGAGAAAACAGTCAAGGCTGCAAGATAAGAGGATGTGAAAGACTTACCAATCTTTTGTTTTTCTCTACTGAAAATCGTTGTTCTAAGCAATAAGGCAAAATCTAAAGGAAAAATAAGCAATGTGTAAATAGAGACAGAAGACATTTTGAGGAAGCACATCAAAACAGGCAGTTCATGTCAGAGTACAACAATCATGCGTTTTACAGACAGCTGCAGGACCAGTGTAACTATAAATGATGATCTGTTTGGTAACAAGCAAACTATGCCTTTATCACATTCTACCTGTTTAAAGTCATCCAATATAGCATCCTATCTATGTTAATCAATTAACACTAGTCCTTTCCCCCCTATTACAAATCCACCACATCTTCATGCTCCACTAAATAAAACATGGAACATGCAAATTTCACATATTTTCCAATTTAAATTCCCTTAATAAAATTTTCAATTTTTTCCTTCTAAAATACTAATTTCAAGTTAATTTATTTTCAAAGATGATCACTATCAGAGTTGGGGGAAAAAAAAATTATCTGGGCATAAAATTCTCCTTAGAGTACATAATTTAATGTGTCTTAGAGATCATCATAAATTCAGGCTGATCACTTGGGAATTATCCTCAAGATTGAAACCCTTTCAAAAGTTCTATATTCAGAAGATGGTGACAGCTAAAGACTATGAAGACAGAAAATGAAGTAATGGAGAACCTATGTTATTTGATATCCCTTTCATTTTCTTTCTTCAAACTTTTTAAATAGAAGTTTAGAAAATTTGAAAAAAAATGGTTTCTCTTCTCAGCTCTGCGCAATTGTAGGTAATTATGAGCAAATTATGGATTTTTAATTTGCATTATATTTTCTATTTGACCTCAGTGTAAATCAGAGACATGCAATATCATTTCAAATGGTGAGACTGTGCTTACATGAAAGTATGCTTAAATATTTCATTAACAAGATATAGCAACTTAAATTCATAAAATACAAGCTCTTCAAAATGAAGCATGTCTATAAAGAAAACTTACACAGAAAGCTATCCAACTGTCTATACCTCTTCCTATGTTCAACAAATAATTAAGTATCTCATGATGGTTTATAAGACAACACAATGTTATACAAACATTTCATTCCATCTTTTGTTGTCATATAATCTGTTTGCAACAGGTTTTGCATTAAATTATATGTTATCACTCAACAATGAGCTGCTAATTCCTTAAAGTCCTACAGTCCTACAAGTTTCTCGCATTCGCTGTTGAGTATCAAAACCACAGCCAAGATAAAAAAAAAAAAGGTTGACACCAAGTCGGGGGTAAATACGTACAAATTTCACAGTTTCTGCTGTTACTGCCTTCTCCTTGAAAAAGGAACCTCAGGAGGGCAGGTAGGAGAAGAACTACTAACACCTGTGGTTGAAAGGATGGCCTGAGTCAAAATGCCTCTTAAGGGCAATCGGAAGTAGAAACACAGAGTGAAAGATCACATTCAAGTCCTTGTGCATTGCACAATTTGCATATGAAGACAATGTGCAAATTCTTGTAATTTTCATTCTAAAAGGAATTTTGCATTTAGAACATGGAGAGATCTAAAATGAATAGAAATCTAAAGCTAGAGTATGGAGAATATAGATGTCCGTTGTCTTGCTGTTTGAGTGAGCAGCAGAATTGTAGACTATTCCAAAAGTTCAGTTTTAAAATTACCATCTCAAGCAGAGAAGCTGATTCAGCTTAATGAGTCAAGGGGGCTTTAAACACTGATTCTTCACACGTCTATCAGCAAGTACTACTCATTGCTCACTAACAGTAATTATTCCTGGCTATGCGGATGGGAATTCAAGGATGGAAATACCTATTTTGCACAAGGATTTAGCTTCAGGGTCATAGTGGGAAAGGAAGTAAACAGTGGTAACAGCAATTCAAATCTCCAAAATTTTCCAAGTGGCAGAAGCTACATGAAAGAATTAACAAGTTGTAGAAGCACCTAGGTGTTTTCCTGTATCCATATCCTATGGGGTAGCTAACTCCTAAACAGACAGAAATAAAGTCATAGCAGTAGCAGTGGTTCATGTCAGTAAGTGCTGAAGAGTGATACAAACAGATCTTTCTAAACAGGAAGGGGATTTTTCTTTCTTATGTGACTGTTCCTCTGTAGATATAATACCTATTTGTGTTGTAAGCTACAAACTAGAGGGCTCTCTTAACACAATCAAAGCCTCTACAGGACAGCTTCAACTCCAGGTTAGGACACATAATATGAAGTGCTTCAAAACATGTGCTTACTTGTGAATAAATGTGTCAGTCAGTGTAAATCTAGTCAATACAGTCACTGTGTTCCACTAATCAGCCAGAACTATTGCACTAATCACCCATCAGTTCAGGACTCGGTTGCCCCAATGTATGGACCTAGAGCCAGCTGAGACACTCTGGAGTACGCAAGACACACAAGGGGCTTAGGTCTTCTGGAATGGCAGCTGGTGATCAGGTGGGACACCCTAGCATGTTTCAAGTAACATCAAATTCCAGAGTCTCAACTACTGATTCAGGCATTAAAGAACTATTTTTGCATGAACTAAATTACTTCCCAGGTTCCATGGACTGTACTGAGGAGATGTGCAATGATTGTAACTGGGTTTAGATATCTAGTGCATGTAGAAGTTTCAGACAGTTGGAAATATACACCTGGATGCTTTAATCTTGAACTGAATCCAAAGTGGATGTGATTCAGCTGCCTAAAAACAGACATGTAGTGCCATTTCAATATCGTGTCTAGATTCCAGTTGCCACTTCAAAGGGAAATTTATCTGATCAGATCAAGTCCTGTGTCACATCTGCCATTGTCTCATGGCTCTCCTTTAAGTGTACCAAGACATCTTTAAGTATACCAAATGATACTAGATATTTAGGAAACAGATGCTACCACACCCCTGTATCTTTAACCTCTTATGTGAAGAAAGAAGAAAAAGCAATTCAAGGAAAGAAGATACATGATCATCTAGAGCAAATTCTAGTAACAAATAAATTAGAAAAGTGAGATGTTGTAAAATTATAATGGTTTGAGCACCACTATGTTAGATATCCTAGTAGTTCCAGGAAGTGCTCTAGAATGATTTGTGAAATTCTTATTGTGTTTCTTGCTCTCAAATAAAGAAATGCTATGCTGTGATCAGAATATTTATATAGATTATGTAATTTTTTAAGTATTACAGAATAAACAAACACAATATTAATTATATAGCTCTTTTGAAGCTTCTTAAGTGTAGCTAGTAACAATGAATGACATTATATGGCTGGTATAAAACTGGATACATTATTTTATTTAGAATTCTATTGCTTCAAGAATTTTTTGTTTAAAGCTCTTAAAAACTGGGTTAGGATTACAATCAATGGTGTATAAAAGCACATGTACAAGGCAGTGTTACGAGTTCTTAAAAAGTACAGACACTATTGTTAGTAGATAAATTATGCATGCTCGCAGATACTCTACCTCTGTTCATTTGCCAAATAGCTAATTAAAATGCTTTAAAGCCATTATGCTGTTTAAGGCACATTTTCTGATTTCATAAAATGTCATTTATCTGGTAAGAACCATGCTTGTTTGAAAATGCATTCCACAAAGGAACAAAGACATTGTTTCTGCATGCAAATGAATCTTTCAGGAAAGGTGAAGCAAACTATCTTGACTTCTAGTGGGCAAGAGACCGTGATTTACCTTACCTACAATAAAAACCATTACAAGACAAATTCCAGTGATATATTCAATATGGCTTAAGAAAAAAAGAAAGAAAAAGCCCACAGCATATGTTTATGGTTACCTGGGAGCCTTTATGTTCCAGATGATGGGAAATTCAGTTATGCTAGGAAACACTTTCTACCCTCAGTAAATAAAAAAAATAAAAACCCAAAAAACCTCACAAACAACAAACTGAAACAGGTTAAGAAAAAGAAAGCATCCGCATTCATCCAACATGATGCAGAGTATGTTTTCAGGAAGAACATTTACATTATAATACTTTCCATCACGTAGTATTTTACTCTGTAGAGGATTGCAACAACAATAACTAATTAATCTTTTAAGTAATCTTGGGAATTACAAATTGATTTCTCCTTTCCAGATGTACAGAAAGAAGACTTGGAGTCAAGTATCTTAATTTGCTGAAGCTGCAGCAACATACACAAAGCTGAATATGGCCAGAAAATATGAAGAGCCAGACTGTCAAAGGGTTGTAGAAACTGTGACGTGCAACACGACAGTTGTCCTGGGTTCAACTGGGATAGAGTTAATTTTCACAAGAAGCTGGTTGGGCTGACCCAAACAGCCAATCACATGGGATATTATATACCATGTGATGTCATTTAAGCTCAGTATTTAAGTGGGGAGCTGGATGAAGGAGAGGCTTTTGCTACTCAGGAGCAAGCTGAGCATCGAGTGGTGAGAACACTGCATGTGGTGTATGCTTTTCTCATTATTATTGGTTGTTGTTTTCTTCTCCATTTGCCATTCTGTTAACCTGTTCTCATCCCAATCCACCAGTTTTTGACTTTTTTCCTTCTGATTCTCCTCCCCATCCCACCAGGGAGGGGGAAGGAGTGAGAGAGTAACTGCGTGGTTCTTTTGTTGCAAATTGAGGCAAAACCACAACAACAGTATATAAAAATAAACATCTAGTTCTGGAAAGGCATTTCACAGTACAGAAGTAGAAACCTGTGGGGAGAAGTTGGAGTGAGATTCACAGAACCAGAATGAAAAGTGAGATCATGCAAATACGAATCAAATATTGCCCCGTTTTGCAAAACAGCCTCTTGGTTACAGAATCTGGCTAGGAAGAGGAAACCTGAGTAAATCTTAGTCTGAAGATATTTGGACTAATAGCCATCAGTGTTCTCTAAATACAAGCCAAAACCAGAATAAAATTAAGCTTCTTCCTCTTACTTGATGTACAGCACTGTGCAACCAGAAATGCAAAATTCGTAGGAGTTGAAAGTGAATAATAGCAGACATTCTGATACTACAGCCTAGCAATGAGGACAATTTTTTGTTTAGCTGTCAGGTTAGCTTAGCTAGCTCCTACAAAGTTGAAATTGTTGAATTTGAATTGGTCCTGTTTGAAGAGATCTGATTACAAATCCCATGTTTACAAGAAGACTGAACACAAAACTTTTACATATATGTGTCTAATTTACAGCTTACAAAATTGCCTTTGGCTGAGATAGCTGTTGAGTATCTGACACGCAGGGTGAGATTCAGTTCCAAATTAAAATTCCTAATTTTAGGAGTCTACATAAAAGTCCAGGCTTCTAATGGAGTAAAAAGATGCTTAGTTAACACAAAAAATTAACTCCCTCTAAAATAAACACCTATAGCTTCACTCAGCTCCTGAAAGACAGACATCTATTCCCAAACAGAACTCAGTAGGACAGTTAGGGCATTAATATATTTCTGATAGGAAAGACACAGAACCTATGTGAGAACATGTCTTTATGGAATGACGTTTGGGAGACCACAGGTCACTTCAAATATTTATAGTAGGCCTATATAATCAAGTCCCTGGTGGTTAGTCAGATTAATTTCTTTTTAGAAATTTAGACACTGTTGACTATATTGATTAGATTCTACTGACTATAACAGAAGCTTAGTCACTTAGGGTGACATTGAAGCCTGTTGGTAAACACTTCTTTTTGGGCAATAAAATTCCACCCTAATAGACAAATTCACAAAAAAAATTTACTTGTTTATGGAATTTTTTTGAAAAATACTTAACAATTAAGTGTAGCTTCTGTGAATAGAGTTTGGCACCTGTGTTATACACTCTATGGATCTGGACATTAGCTTTACTGAAAGACTAGTAGTAAGTTGCTGCTGGGAAAACTGTTCAGCAGTTCAGTTTAAGCTCACTTCACAGAGTTTAAATCTAACCAGGATTGATTCCTCCATTTATTAATGACATGTAATTAACTGTCAATCAATGAACCATGTATTCTGAGTCAATATCCATAATACAGCAGATAATCAGCAGCACTTTCACCTACAAGAAGCTGAGAAACACCTACTGTTTGCTAAACTCCCTTATATAACTAATCCCAAAAGGTCACAACCACACATGTAGATACACTCGCACATTTATGTGCAAACCCTACCAAAGTGGGTTGCACGTTCTCCCTTTCCAGTGTGTGGGTGCAGGTTCCCCACATGCAGACACTCATCTGGAGGTGTGGGCGCTCCAACTTAGCGTGCAACCTTGCCACTGCCTGCACCCAGCTAAAGTACCAGCTGTGGGCAGGTGCTCCAAGCAGCCCTGCATGCACCCTGGGAAGTTGAGCAGCCATGCTGCTCCTGCTTTCTGGGTCACGGGCTGGGTGAAGTCTTCTCCTGCGCCCCACAGGTAGGTTCAGGACCTGCCCCAGGCAGGAATATGGATGCCACAGTGTCGCGTTACAGGTGGGGGTAAGGGGAGTCTGAATTTATTCAAGCAACAGTTATCACAGATTCGGAATTGCCGTTGATAAATTCACTGTCTACAAAAGTTGAGCTCAAAGTAATAGCTTAGCGCTTTAGTTAACAATGTGTTCCTGGGGGTACGTCTGACAAAGTCAGAGGCACGACTCTTACCAAAAAGGCGTCCCTTCTTGGGGGGCGGAAGAGAGGTTCAGGCCCGTCGACCCGTCCGTCAGGTGAAGTTCTCGCTTGGCTCCTCCTCCCAAAGAGAGTTTTCAAGTGCCAATTTTTATATGTTTGGAAATCTTTTTGCGAGGTGGGACTAAGTCA
>Ga0065711_1008339_pt1 | contig 20807 bp, 20 predicted proteins | sample Hoacrofraction12_FD_59098 | JGI IMG/M metagenome (GOLD analysis project Ga0065711, IMG submission 59098) | Hoatzin crop microbial communities from Cojedes, Venezuela - Epithelial fraction 12 v2 (version 2) | ecosystem: Host-associated > Birds > Digestive system > Esophagus > Crop | place...
TCCCCGGGGGGGCAGAAAAAGGACGAGGGATCTCCCTCCGCACCTCCTAGCAACTGGGAAGACCCTGGGCTGGGAGCTGGTTCCTCTCCTCCGACCCTTCAAAGGGACGGGGCTGCGCCTGCAGCTCTTTTCGTTGCCCCCAAGAAGAGATTTTCTCCATTAACCGTCTCCCCCAAAGCTCGGTGGGTAGACCCACCGTCAGGGCAGGGGAGAATAAAGCCATGGTGGGCAGAGGCCGGTCAGCGCTCCCGGCTTGGTCGGCACAGCCCTGCAACCCCCTTACCCCTCAGGACAACCCTACAGCCCCCCCGGGCACCTTTTATGCCGTCGATTCGAGATGGAGGCAAATCTTCTCTTTCAAAATCAGCTCAGGTTAAGCAATTACCTGCTTCTCACACAGAAATTCACCAAGGGGCACCTGCAACCAGCACTTCCCCCCAAAAAACACCAACAACTTGAAGAAGGGCAGCGGCAGTGGCCACAGAAAGCCCCCTAGAGAGACCAGTTTCCATTTTGAGGAGGAATCATCGTATTTCTGCCAGGGCCAGCTGTCATCTGCGTAGTCCAGTGGTGTGGCGGAGCCTGTCTAGGCAGCATACGGGGAAGCCAGCCAGCCTGGTTTGGCTTTGCACTGCAACGAGAGAGAAAGCAGCTGGGTATTGCATATCCATGGTAATAAACAAGGGCTCTCACGGGGATTTTCCAACCACATTAGCGTTCATGCAAAATAGATTCTCACACTCTGCCTCGCAGGCGTTCGAGCCTCCAGCGCGGTGGGGGTGTGCCTTGGGCCACATAAGCCCCATGGAGTAGAAGAGTAAGCAGTGAAAAAAGAGCAGGAGCCAGTTCATACCGCTAGACAGCGAGGTACCGGTGCGTATTTACTGTGTCGAACCCAAAGGGAGGCAGGACCAACAAGGCAATGAGATTATCTGGCCGTCCTCTGCTTCCAAGGCCCTTGACAGCATTGACCAGAGCCCACCCAGGGCTGGGGCCGGGCATCCCCTTCCTCATCCCTCTGGGGCCACCAAGGCAGATGGCGCACTGGGACAAGCTTGTCCTCCAGGACAAGGTTTCTAGCACACACAGCACATTAGCAACCAGTGCGCATCCTCTGACCCCTTCACAGTCGTCCCTGCACTCCCTGTCCCACGCGACACCTAATTTATCACTGACCTTTCTAGTCTTGGCCATGCCTTGATCATCACCTCCTCCCACCCCCCCCACAACTTGCCAGCCAGGGACCCCTGCACGGCACCAGCGGAGCGGGACGAGGAGTGATCCTTGCTCTGTGCTGACCCTGGGGAGCCACGAAACATCTGGCTGGGTCATCTTGCCAGCAGAAACAGCTCTTGGAGCACCAGCTGATGTGTCACCTGCTTACCCCAGGGAGAAATTTAGTTCCCAGTGACGCCCCCGAGGGTCCCACAGGCTTAGGTCTCTCCACAGAATAAAACCCAGGAGTGCCTGATCACGCACAAATCTGAGCAGGAGCCAGGTTCTTGCAACTCCCAGCACCTGGGGGGGCAGGGGGGGCCTTTCCACAATGTGCTGACATTCCTTTAGCTCTGCAATTGTATTTTTCTTTCCTAAGTCAATGCTTTTTGCACATGAAAGCTTTTTTTCTGAGTAATAAGCAGCAACCAGAGAGGAAAGCAAATGAAGGCTTTTGGGTTTAGCGTCTCATAAATCATTTTTCAAAAGCTGCTCTCAGATCCCAGCAGGGCCTACGGCCAGAGGTGGGGAAAAAAAATCTGCTCTAGCCCCCAGCCTGTTCCTGATAATGCTGGGCTCAGGAAAATGAGCTTCCTGGAGGCTCCTGCACTGACCCTTGGATGCATTTTCTTGACCAAGCGAGGACCTGGCTGCACTGAGGGGTTTGGGTCCCTCCCCGAGTGGAGAGCGGGGCTGATGGACACAGGGCAGCCCAGCCCCGTGGGACCATCCCAGAGGAGTGCAGGGCAGGGCAGGGCAGGGCACCACACCCACACCCACCCACACCCCCTGCTTCGCTGTCACCAAATCCCTTCCCCTTCCTACCAAAGTGCAGTCACATCAGGGGAAGAAGCAGAGGGGTCACTCACCAGTGCACAAAACTCCAAACAAATGAAGTGAAAAAGAAAGGTAAATCCAGCCAGAACCAGCATAAAGTAATGCCAAGGGCAATTCTGCACAGCACTTGGTGTCCAAAAGGAGGGCTGTCATTCCCGAAAGGTGTGGGAGAACGCAGACTATCCTCACTCATTTTAAATGGCACAGTCATCTCAGTCTGGTGTTGACTTCTACCTCTCAGAGTGTTTTCTCCAACAAAACGCAAGTGTCGAGGATTAATGATTTATTCTGGTGGAAGGCAGCAGCGTGCGTCCAAAGCCGGTTCATAAATTGGGAAAGACTGCGGGGGAGAGGAGGTGACAATTTGTCTTCTCTGTCCCTGGGACTAGCACAGAAAAGTAATTGCCTTCATTTGCAACAAGACAACTTAGGTGATCTATCAGGGGAAAAAAAGCTCTTCTGAACTGTAACATGAACAGAAAACAGTTTGAAAACAGGTAAGATGAGTAACTCTCTCGAATCACCCAGACTTACCTGGCCCCACGGGTGCTGCTGTTCAAGCCCCGCTTCCAGGGTCCTCCCCGTCTGCTGAGACTCGTTTGCTGTGACACGGAGTCCCTCGGCGCACGCAGAGCCACTCGCTCCCCCGCAGCCCTCAAGCCCCGCTCAGATATTCTGCCTCGGCGAGCCTCAATTAATAAACAAGATGTTCATGTTTTTATGGGGAAAGCAAAACACAGGATTAGTGATACTAGAGAGTTATCATCAAACCGTTCCACACCAGTGAATAATAGATGCACAGTAACAAATGCTTGCTAAACACCCCGTGCCAGTGCTGATGTATTTTTCAGAATTGTTCAGGATAAATGAGCAGTAAACACTTCCAGACGCTGTAGTGAGAAATATATCAGTGCCTAAGCCTATATATTTTCCTTAGGAGACAGCTAAAACTGCATATTTCACCGCAATCTAACCCACGCCCTGCAAAAATATTACACTTGTTAGAAAAATCAGAGCTTTAAAAAAAACTCCCAAATGCTGGAAGCTGTCAGTGAGCAGGGCAGGGATCCTGTCAGTCCCTGGGCTACTGCGTCCTCCCCGTCTCTCGCCACCAGCCCATGAGGCTTCGTCTTTGTCACCTCCTGTTCTGTGATGACAGCAGGCTCTTGGCTGCATCTCATCGATATTTTGGATATTGTCTGTCCAACGTGCTGTCCAGACCATAGAAAACAAGGTCTCGAGCTCTCTCTTGGTGTCAGCAGTGGGGACGTTATGCAGGGGGGCATGTGAGCGGAGTGGGACTTTTGCAGGGATGCAGCGGAAGCAGCCGCCTGGTTGGGGCTCCGCTACGTTATTTACGTGGTGATACAGACTAAGACGAGTACATGGAAACCTCCAAAGCCGCATTTTACCTCCCCGAGCACCACGGAGCAGCAGCCAGCACGCAGCTGGGCTGGGGCTGGGGACCCTCCGGCCATGGTGCCGCCAAGAGGGTAGCGGTCTTAAAGCAGGAGGAGTGGGAAATTGGGTCGTAAGACGAAGCGTGTGCTCATTTGAATCCTCAGTGATGTTTCACGGTTAGTGCTGGAGCTGTGCTGGGCTGCCTGACTCTCAATTTTCCTTTTTTTAAAAAAACCCCACATTTGACAGGGGACCCTTTCCACCACGGTTGTTATTTCTGAGATACACTTTTTTTGAAAGGAAGGTGGGATTTTTTAAATACACTTCCACCTTTAACTCTTTTTAACTAGCATATTTATTTTTTTAACTCGGAGCTTCCCCAGTTTTAGCAGCATGGCTGGAGATGGACAGGGCAGTGAAAGAAGCCTTTAACCCAAGTAAAAACGTTACTTAAAAGCACCCCTAAAGAAAGAGTAACTGCTTCAAGGCAACTAAAGTATCTACCAAACCCCATCCCCAGTGAGGTCGAGGGGAGTTTTGCCTGACTCCTGCACCGGGTCAGGGTGACAGACCCGTGTGCCGGGCTCCCTCCTCCCCCCAGCCTGGCTTGCTTCCCTTTCCCCCCACTCCAAGCCTTCCCAGCCAGGTGAAAATGTTACCGATGGACCTTAAAACTCCTTATCCAATTTCCCTCCTTCCAAAAGCCCTCCCCGATGGGTTTCACAGGAGGCAGAAGGGCTCTGCATGAATTCAGGAAGGCTTTTCGGTCCGGAGAGCCAAGCTAGCGGCAGACCGTCTGCCTCTTCCCGAGCAGGGAGCTCCTGTTTTGCTGATGGAGGGGCTGCAGCCTCTCCACTGCACACGCAGCGAATGCTGACGCACGGTGAGTAATTTCACCATAAGAACCTCGCCGTGGTACTGCACAGCTGCCCTTCGGCTAAGTGCTAGGTGCTCCCGCAGCCAAGCGCAGGAAGCCCAGCACACTCACACCGGCAGACTGGGGACCACTCTGGGCTCTTCTCGCAGCAGTAATGCGTCTCCCTCACCAGGAACTCTGACTTTCAGTATTTTTCACTTAGGAACCAAATGACTGCTAATTACAAGAGCAAGAAACAAGATTGGGTTCTTATTTAATCACCTACTCTGAAAGTTTACAATGCATCTGTGCATTATAACTTTTCTGACGAGCTGTGCTTGGTCTTCAGGTTGCTGTGTGTTGTCAGCACAGGTGGAGGCTTCTCTTGTCCAGCGAGCAGTAAGAGAGCTGGCACTGAAGCTCGGAGGAGTGAGGCCACAGCATCGCCTTCACTGCCCCATCAGGCACCAGGCAAGGCATGGGTGAGCCCATGCTCATCCAGTCTCACGCCTTTCCCCTTTGGGTGCAAGCCCAAATCCTGCTCAGCCCACCCAGCCACTTGCAGCTGTGGCCTCAGCAGCACTGCTGGACAGACCCCAGGGAAGCTTCACTAAACCCTCTGGAGATGCCTCCAGGGTCTGGATCTCTGCTGAGCCCATGGGTGGCCAGCCCAGACTGAGCAGTGAAAAGCAAGGTTTCCAAGGAAACCTCCAAGATGTGTTGTCCATCCACCCTGGGTTGCCACTTGTTCCCAAAGATAAGGACTGCCACAATTTATCCCAGCTGAGAGCCTCCCGTTACAACGCCAATGCCCACCAAAGATCAGTGCAAGCTGATCTAGCTCCAGCTCTTGGGGATCTCTCTTCATCCCTTAATGAGTCCACACACCATAATTTCCAGGCACCTGACAGTGCCTTCCCCCATCCTGTTCCTCAGCCCGTGGCCAGGGAGCCCTTTCTTTCAGTCACGGAGCAGAGGAAAGCTTTCACTGAGCTGCTCGAAGAAATCAATAGAGCAGCAGGGGAAATCACAGTGAAACTAGAGGCAGACTAGAGAAGCTATATGGACTATTCCTTCCCTCCCTACAGCACACACAAGAGCAGGAATTAACTGTAGGAAGGCTGCGTGTAAAAACAGAGACGGCGAGCACAACACACCTAAGGCGATGCAGAAATTCAGGGTGATGCAGAGCCACCAAAGCACATCCCATCACAAGACGAAAGCCAGCAGTTGCTGCCCACTTTATCAAAGCCCTTTCCTCTCGCACAAACATTCAGCTCCAACAGCCAGCAAAGAGGCCACACGCTGCTTTTTTTTTGTTGGTAGGTCGGTCATAGTTAAACTCGGAATAATTTCTCAATACATAAATAAATTTGCAGAAGATGATGGAGGCAGGATGCTTTTCCTTGAACATAGGCTCTAGAAGGGAAGCGGTACCCCTGGGAGATGCAGTCCCCTGCACAGTCCCTGCTGCTCTGGGGACCAAAGTCAAGAATTTCAGGGTTTTCCATGAAAGAGTCAGAGAGGGGCTGCTGCTGGGGGGGGCTGCGCTGTGCCTCCTGCCCCACGCTGGGGCTATTTCTTAGTCACTCTGATAAAATACAGACTCAAGCCAGTCCTGCTCGTGCCCAGGGTGAGCAGAACAGCATCCCAGACGGGCTGCTCCGGGCACGGCTGTTTAGCAGGACCACTGGCTGCGAAAGCAGAGGGGACTCGCGTGTCATCCTGTGAGAGCCCAGGATGGCCAATCCAGCCTCCGCTGACACAGCAGCTCCCGTTTTGGGGACTACAGCCAGTCACCCCAGGGCTGCGGCCGTTCTCAAGCTCCTCTTTCTGTGTTTCCCTGCAGTCGAGGAACAGCGGGCAGCAAGGGGACATGGACGGAGCCCGGCGACTCGGCCGCATGGCCAGGCTGCTCAGCATCGTCTCCATCATCCTGGGGACCATCATCATCGTGCTCTACATTTCACTCAGCGTCAGAGGTAACATCTCCTTCTCTTTTCCCCAGCCCAGCTAGAGCAGGAACCTCACAGAGCTCCCGTCTCCAGCCCAGTTTACAGGACACGCCTGACCACCATCCACCAGCATCCTAGGGCAGGTGGGGCTCCATTCCCACCCCAGCTGCAGTGGCAGGGCACTAAGCACCCATACGGTCCAGGCCAGTTTGACCATCACCAGCTGCACACACGCATGCAAAACACCTTAGAAAATGGGCTCCTTGCAGGAGCAACACTCACTGTTCAAACGATCTGAACAGAAAGTCCTCCCTGTGCTGTCCTGTAGTGCAGTGGTGACCATACAAGGTCCCTCTGGTGAAAGGTCTTGCCCTGGCAAAGGCTGTGGTGGGTTTAGAAGAGTGTAGTGGGGTAAAAACTGAAGGGACACAAATCAACCTGCCCAGAAATGCAATCCCAAAATGTTTGGGGAACCTCCCAATCACAAACCCACCTGTCAAAACCAGCATGATCGATGGCAGCACAGCTCAGGCAAGCAGGAACCTCAGAAACACTCAAAGCCCAAACCAAGAGTGTAAGGGAAACACCTGTGACTACTGGAAGCTGCCCTACAACTCTCTTTATTTTACAGTTTCCTAGAAGACGTTTTAGCATGCAAATACCTTGAAGAGGAGGAAGACAACTTTCCTTTTGGGGTTTTTACTTTCAGCCTTGCAACAAAAAATTGTCACAGTGTAGGTGGGCAGCCCTAGACAGCCTGCTCTGGAGCGCCGACTGAAAGAACGCATGCTTCTACTTCACCGCCTCTTGGAAATGAGTTTGTACAAGTGATGGGATAAAAAACATCGCAAGAAGGAATGGGAATGACCATCGGATGCCGAGCGGAGAGGAGAAGGGGGAAATCCACTACCTCATTCCCCTCCAGCAAAACTCACGGAGTGGGGAGACAACTAAAGTACAAGAGGAGGAGAGAGTTTCAAGAACGAAGCTTATTTTAAAAGAAAAATTTAAGGCGAGAACAGGACTTTTTGAGGAGACCTCCTAAGAATTTTGGCACAAGTCACTGAATTTTTGGGAGGTCGTTGGTTTTTAAATTGTCAAATTCTCTGTCTCTACAAAAACAAAACAAAACCACAAAGCTCAAACTGCCATCAGGAGCTGAGAGCTGTTCCACAGAGGAGGGAGAGCAGAGCTGCAGCAGGACCACGGCTCTGCTCCGATCGAAACGCAGCTGCAAAAGCTGGAGGATGTGGTGGGTGCTTTTGTATTTTTGATGAAAAAAAAAAAAAAAGAGACAATGACCATTTGCATGCCTTTGGGAATGTTCTCCATGTCTGTTCCTATGAGCTCTTTTATCACTTAGGGCAGCTCTCAGAGCTGGCAGAGCAGGATGTTGCTGCATGAGAACGCCGGGCTCCTCCTCACCCGCATCCCATGGTGGGGTTTTTAATGGAAGGAAAAACTGTTTTCTCTGTGAACCCACACATTTCTCTCTCTGTGCACCCAAAGTGAGGTTAATACTCATGGTGCTGAGAAAAGAGCCTGGTTCATCTGTAGCAGCAGTACCAAGGCACGGAGAGCCCGTTCTACCCACTTACACATTTCTGTCACTTCATGTCCATCACAGAAAAGCTTCAGCGTGATCCAACCCCCGCTGCTGTCAGTGCTCGTCTCTCCGACCCTTCTGGGCTCCAGCGTAGGGCCTTCCAGGAGATTTTCAGAGGCGTGGAGGAGTTTAAGATCCCATTCCTGTCCCTGCACCCCTCACACGCTCTTCTGCATCTCTGAAAATCTCCAGCATCCCCAGAGCTGGCTGGGGTCAGATCCACAAGTAGTATTATTTTTTAATGTTTTATATATAACACAAGAAAAGAATAGACTTTTCTCCTTCCGAACTGCCTATACGTACTCCGCGCCCTGCCACGTCTTCCATATTGCGCGGCTCTTCGGCTGTTTCCCGTGGGATCCGATCCCAACACGCTCCCTCGAGCCTCCGTCCAGCCCCATCCCTCCTTCTTCCCCTTCACCCTGTCCTTGCCGCGGGTTGTTACTGGGGCTGGTCCTTTATTTGGCCACCCAGACTATGCAAAGTTTCATCGCCTGTTATTTTATTCAGGCTTCGTAGATGGCTTCTGGCCATATCCATTGGCTCCGTATTAGCTGAGCCTCTCTCTTTTAGCAAAACTTTGCGGGCACAAGTACATGGCCAAGAGCTGCACTCCCCAGCCTTTCCGTTGTCTCCAGCTGGCAGCCTGGGACTGAGAAATACGGGCTGCACTGAGAAATACGGTGCTTCAGAGCACTTCTGCTCCTTACCGTCAATCTCCCGAAAAAAAATCCCAAATCTTAGACCAAATCTAATGCTTCTGAGGGCTTGTCTACATGGAGAATCTACTGCACGCCACAAGAAACTTCACGACATGTTAACTGCTTGGCACGAACTTCTCCGGAGCATGGGAGTGGGCACTCGCGCATGTGGGGTTAGCACAGGGTAGGGGTGCACTGTACATCCACGCTGTAGTTACTCTGCAGTACCTAACGTGCAAGGCCATGGGCATCGCTGTGAAAATCCTCATCACCAGTTTGATGGCTCCTCTTTAACGTGTTTTATTTTGCTGGATGTTATTGGAATCCAGAGGGTAACAAAGCCAAATCCCCTAGACACGCTGTTAGCATTTTTCGCTCCATCAAAAGGGGTTCCAGGGACTCACAGCAATAGCACATCACTCCGGCACTTTCTTGGGCTCCATTCCCATCTACCCCTTTGCCTGAGCTTTATTACAAACTATTGGTTTCTAAAATGGACCGAATTTGCAACCTTTCTTTTGCAATTCATTTTCCGTGAGCTTCAGCGGACAGGGGCCGCTGAGCGCTGCTGGGTGTGAGCTCCCACCCGCAGCCACTGCCAGGGTGCCCCTTGGCACCAGACATCATCTCCCTGAGCTCATCCGAAACCCTCCCTTGGCGACTCAAACTCTCAACTTCTGGTTGATGAAATCCCATCAAATCCCCCAGATGTTTCCTTCTTCAGCACTTGAACCCGAAAGCTGCTCGCTGGGAAACATGGATGGTTTTTTCTGAGATAGGTAAGGGCAGCGCTGCTTGTCTGCGCGTCGTCTGCCTTTGCTCTCTGAGCTGCCCAACTTCAGCTGATTGGAAGAGCTGAGCAAGCTCCTCCTGGGGCAGAGAGAGCCGACATGCAGGGAAAGCTGCTGCAATGAGTTATAGTACTTGAGGGCGCCAAGTATTTATTAAGTAAGAATGTAAATGCTCTTTTATCATTACATAAAGCCTTTCATCTCAAGTGCTTCACCACATTCAAAGGATTAAACCTCACCCCCCCAACGAGGTGGGTTAGCGTTACTCGGCTCTAATTGCACGGGTGGCAAAGTTGCTCAGAGTCACACGCACCGCACAGCTCCAAAAAGAAACCTGTTTTTCTTTCTCCTCCTTAACAGCACCATGTATGAATACAGATTTCCTCTGAGTCTGATTTTTCCCAAGGGATCTAGGAAAACACACACCACACTTCAAAATGGACTGGGATACCTGCAGCCGTAGGGCCGAGGGGGCTTTGCGAGGGAGCTGCAATGGTCCCTGCCGGGAGAAGCCCCAGGTTGGTGAAGCACAGGGCAGCAGAGGTACCAGAATTCATCCGAAAGCAGGAGAAGGCAGAAGTTTTCCCAAAAAAGCCCCGCGGTGATGATTTGTTGCATGCATCCAAACATGGCTTGTGCCCCCTCTCAGCCTGTATCATTGGGCTGCTCAGGTGACTGCTGTTCATCTCAGTATGAAGTGTAACAAAAAAGAAAAACTAAGACCCTTAAATTCCTTTGATTTTTACTCTTCTTTCTGATTCAATACAGCTGCCCTGCTCTGCACTCTTGAATACAGCTTTTTGGTTCTTATCCTGCGTTGAAATCCAGAGGAAAACCTCTGCAGTCACTCCTGACAAAATACCATCTCTCCTTGCAACCTGGCTCTCCAGTGCTGTAGTAACAAACTCCCCAGGGTTACCGGGAAAGTCCCTTCTCCCTGCTCTCCCCCAGCTTCCCCATAAGTTTTGCAGCCTGATATTTTGCAAAGATTTTGCCGTGAGATCCTTGCTTTCCACATAACACGTGGTTTTATGGCAGCTCAGCTGCCCCGTTGGCTCTTTTGGGAGCATTAGCTTGTATTTGCGAAGGAAGAGTTGCTGAGTCCCCAACCTTTGACGTACACCTCACCTGCGATTGCGTTATGTGGGGCTAAATCATGGCAGAACTTCATCCTGAGGCCACCAGCACTCAAGTTTCCTCCTTTGGTCTACATCTGGGGAACAACAGCATCCCTCGTGATTTTTTGCTGATTTAGCATTTACCTAAGTGCAAGCGTCTTTTTTTTCCATATCCAGGCACAACTGCTCTTCTCCTTAACTTTTTTTTAGCGTGCAGGAGGGTGATCACAAAAACTGTGTGTCACAAAAAGACTTTCCCGCCCCATCCCCACAAACAAACCCTGTTACTTATGTCACAGCTCGTTGCCACCTGCTGCAGCCTCCTCTAAGCGCGTCAGGACCAGGTTTTCTATGTGCTCGCAACTAGAACAGTCACAAAATCCCCAGGGTCTGACCAACTTCTACCCCCTGGTGAGGGAGAGGCGAGAGATCCAAGCGATGGGGTGGCAATCCAGCCTTACCTGACAGCGGAGTTGAGCTGGTAGGAGGAGAGCTTGCTGAAGAGATGGAGAAGGTGGGAAACGTCTCTAAATGTAAGCTGAAGTAGGAGTTACGATCGACAAGTGTGAGGTCCTGGTGGGATATAAATACACGGTTTGCACTGCTTGGGAAAGAGCCTCTGAGCAGAGCGCGTGGCTGATGGCACCTCTCCGGCATTGGAGTCCCTGGGCTCTTCTTCCCGGGGTTTGGGGGGAGCGGCACAGAAGAGCCCTTGCTGGGTGCACCAATGCCAGATTGAAGGCTTAAGCTGAACAAGGAATTTGCTGCTGCTGAGCAGGCGAGCTAGCTTGGTTTCATCTCACCTTCTTGTAGGACGCGATGATCGATGGTCAGAAAAGGTGTAGCACCAGTCGGCTGGTCACAGCAACAGGCTGGCTGGCACCCGCCCGGGTGCCTGCAGAGGAGCCCAAAGGGGTTCGAGCACAAAGGGAAGAAAGAAAGTGACAGAAGAGTTCATTTAAAAGTTTGCTGTGTTAATGACAGGTTTGCTTTTTCTGGTCGGTTTTTCACTCTGCTCCAGTTTACCCCTTTCTCCCCATCTTCGCCAGTTCAACACACTTTGCCCTCAGCATTTCTACCCCCAGAGCAATGCGCGAGTCTCACCGGCTCTCCCCTCCCACCCTCTGCCTTTCCTTTAATCTGGGACAGGTCTGGGTGGCAATGAGATGCCATCGCTGGGCTTACCCCAAAAGGGGTTATCGAGGGGCAGCGAACCAGCTCCTCTCAGGCTCTGACCCGGGCTGGCTGTGGACCCAAGCAGGCACCGCTGCAGCAGCCGAGCTTCCCGAGGCAACTTCTCCATGTAGGCAAGGGGAGCAGATCCTGCCTTTAGACAAAACGAGCGTTCCTTCTCCGTTCGGTCTGCGGCCAGGGAGAGGCTGCAGAATGCACCCGCTGGGCTGCTCCAGCGACTTACTTTCTTTTTCCCCAATACCCCCAACCTTGCCCTATCACTTTGTTACTTCTCACAGAACCACAACCAGGGCTGCACAGTCAAGCTGAAATAATTTCAGATTTAAGGTCGATTTTCTTTCAGCATACATCCTTTAATTTTGGCAAGGACAATTAGGTTTGGACTGAAGACTCCCATGCTTGGGCACAAGCCAAGGGGTTTGGGGGGGTGGGGGAAGCAGCCTTTTCAACGTGGGAATATTTGTAAAGCATTTGCTGACACCAGTAGGTAGCAAAATTCAAACCTATAAATACCCATCCAAGATAAGAAACATCAGAAAGGGAATGTGTGCAGCGTTCACCAAGGCAACCCTGGTACCACTTGGGAGCAGATGCCCTTGTCAGATGGTGCCCAGGACACAATCCTTCGTGTGGAAGCGCAGGGTCTGTCCCCCCCACTGCCATCACCACCATCCATGCCCTGGCTCCTCCTGCTTCGAAGCCAAACGGGAAGAGCCGTGTTTCTCACACAGCATGACCACATCAGGAATTGCAGCTGGGCGCTTCTCTTTGCTGATAGATGTTTCTTCTTCTGCAGGATGATATGGTATATCTTATATACTTTCTTTGTATTTCTTGGCATGAGAAAAAAATTAAAATGTAACATGCATGGTCAAAGCTGAACTTGTTTCTTCTGTCTAAATGAGACAAAAAAATCCAAACTACTCATTTAACTATTGCTTCACGCTCCAAGAACAAGTAGATCAGCTGGTACGTTGGGTGCAGTGGGTTGTAAATAGTACATAGAAGCAAAAGGCAGAGGAAACCAGCACAAGTCAGTGCAGAGAAAGGCTCAGACAGATCAGCCTTGTGCTGCAGAGTCCAGCGGCACCGAGCTCCTCGGGAAGCACAGCCATTGCAGGAGGTCTCCAGCTGGCTGTTCCCTGCCCTGGGAAAGAGGAGAAATCCTCCTGGCTTGCAGCATGCGAGGGTGGGATGGGCAGAAGTCACTGGGAACTGCTTCTCATCGCTGGCCCTGCTGCTGCAGGTCAATAGCACGGTGAACAACCAAGTCCAAAAGAACAAATTCCAAATCTGCTCAAAAAACAATTACTGATCAAAACCATAGATTTCAAGAATGCACAGCAATATTTGATCTCTACTCAAAAAGCCTAAATGCAAGCAGCTCCAGGAAGCAAGTCCTTTTTAACATTTCTCAAGTCAAGGCTTGAAAATTTAGCCATTACCAAAACCATTGGCTTTAGTCTTTTCCCCCAGAGGAGCTTTCCCAGCCAGACCGGAAGGGTGTTGACCGTGTATAACACACACCTGGAGCCTCTACCAGAGTTCATTTCTCTGTAACGGCACACCAGCCAGCCAAGGCCACTGGTCTGTACTGAAGATGAGTTGCACAACCACCTCCTTCAGCTGAATCCAACACCCTCCTCTGGCTGCACGTCTCTGGCATCCTCCGGGAATGAACGGCAACGTAGCTTCCAGCCCAGCTCAGCTTGGAGACCAGACTTGCCAAGCCTGAGACGAATTAGTTGCCTTACACAGCTCTCTGCTCTGCAGAATATGCTCCAGCTGTCCAGGCTTCAGCTCTGGGCAGGACTTACCGGAGGTAACGCAGTCCCGCAGCTTCCCGAGGACGACGCCTTCCCTCTCCCAGCAAAGCGGCACGCACAAACCATGCACGTGGGAGGCAGGGGCCACCACCAGCAGTGGAGATCAAAAATGAGGTTTTACGGCCTCGGAGCGTTGCCTTGGTATCAGACACAACACTTTCACCCATGTCTATGATGGAAAAAGAGAGATGCAAATTCTCTGCAATGTCGGCAGCCGGCAGCGTGATTCAGCAGCGGACGTACTCAGCGGCCCTGCCCGGAGCGCGTCCTGCGATGAGGTTCCCTCCAAGGCAGAGGCAGGTCGCTCCCCACCGGAACGGCCGGAGGCATCACAGAGCGCTGAGCCACCGGCACTGCCGCAGCAGCCCAGTGGGCCCGGGGCTCCGCTCCCTCTCGCCCGACGGAGCCCACTGGGTAATAACTCTGCAGCAAACGCTGCAAGGAAACCGATTCAGCGGTTTGACTTGCTGTGGTCACATTTAGGAAATGGTTGTGCCCGTGCTGGCGAGGCACCAGGGTGAACAGACCGTTCCAGACCACCCCTGTGGTCCAAACCCAAATCCCTTCGTCAGTGATGTGACACAGTAAAGCTTTGGTCTGCCTGTCGTTTTCACGGGCAGTGCTATGATACAGACCTCTTTCCCCTTCTCAAAGATGCAAACTGTAGGGTTTTTTTCTGGAGGGAAAAAAAGAAATAAATAGGAAAACCTCCCAGGTACTCAACGCCAGAAAAAATGCAGATTAAATGTCAACAAACTCATGGAAAACAGATCTGTTACCCTCATGTGCATCTCAGAAAATGATCAAAGGACCTGTAACTGGTTCTTCTAGACCCGCCGCTGGCCACAACACAACGCCCAGCCCCTGTAAGCTGGAGCTTGTCTCGGTACTGGAGCTGCCCCTGAGGTTTCCTGTGGTTCAGGCAGCGCAGCACTGGTACATCACTGCCCAAACGACTCCCAGGGAGACAGAGCTGCTCTGCAGCCTCGAACACACCACCAACAAGCTCAGCCATCTCGTTTCTCCCACACCTTCTCTTAGGCCACACGACCCACCCCCTGCCCGGCTCTGTGACTTGCGAACACATTTCCAACAAATTCTCCATATTTCTTCAGTGTGTCGATTCCCCATTGCTTTGAAAACTGAAAATCTAACTAGACCTGCTGGTTCTTACCCCCACTCGTAACACCAGCTACATCAGTGTTCTTGATGTTTAGCTCCACGTTCAAGGGCTAGGACATCAGCTGCTCGAACCTCTCTAAAAGCCGCAGCCACGCAGGTCCAAACTCGCAGCACGCCACAGCCACTCCCATTCTGCGCTGAGGTTAGGCACGGTACGGAGCCCGCGTTATTCAGCGGCAGCATCCCCCTGCTTCCTCTGCTCACCCAGAAGTGCAGGAGGCACCAGGGCCCTTGGCAACACGAGTGCGATTACAGGGAAGGTCCAAAGAGCCACCTTTACTTGACCTGACAGAGAAACGAAATGTAGGTGTTTAGAAAATTCATTGTAACTCCCCACTATTCAGCAAAGCAAAGGGACTTGGGGTTGTGGTTGGTGGTACCTGTGCACAGCAAAAGACCGGGACAGAGTGGTCCTGGTGGAGAGAGCTTTGGAGGAACAGATGCGATTTGCATCTCGGCACATGATGTCTGAGGTTGCGTGAAGCCATCTTTGCCCTTCTTCCTGGATTGCTTTAAGAATTCAGAGGCAAGAGGGCTGCGCAGGAAGGAACAACGGCTTTGCCCTGGAGGAGGAGGATTTTACTCTCACAAAAACCCCCACACCACGGAGAGATTTCCCTTCAGTGGCGAGAGTCCTCTGGGAGCATCCCGCCCGCGTCACCGCAGCCGCTGGGCAGATGCGGGTTCCAGACTTCAAAGGCCGAAGCTGACGGCCTCTCCTCTGGTGTTTTGCTAAAGAGATGGGAGTGCCAAGTGCTTTAGCCTCCTGTTTTATTAATATGCTGCTCTGATGGGCTCATGTATAATAGATTCGCAAAGGAGCAGCAAGAGGTTCACATCCAGTTTCCGCGTTGCGTATGTTTTCTCCTAAACACTACAGACTCTCCACTCACCTCTCCATATCTGTCCTCACTAATGAATTTGCTTGAGGTTTGGGGTTCAAGCAAAGCGCAAAAAGTTGGTCACTGGTTCCTCAGCTGGTTTCCACGACTTCGCTTCAGATGGGAGCTACGAATTAAAAGCAGAGGGAAAAATGTTTCCATCTTCCCTCTCCTTCCTAACACCGGCTGCTGCTGAAGGAACGAGCGTGCAGCGAGGGGTTTCCTTGGGCACCCTCACAGCCATGTCCAGCCTCTCGGCAAGCGGTCTGCAAGGCGCCGGAGCCTGGGCTGCTGCAGCCACAGAGGCCGCAGCCCCGCACAGTCGCACCGGGAGAGCTCCGGGCTGCAGAAGCGCAGCAGCGAGACCGGGTGACGAGCAGCACGCAGACGCGCCTGGCTCTGGTACGGCTCGCTCCGGTCTGCAGGGACACGAGGGGCTTGGAGCTCAGCGCTGGGCCAAAAAGAGAGTAGGCTGCACCCCAAACTTCTCCCTGCTCACAGAAGAAGTTATTAGCTCTAGAGAGGAAAAAAAAGATGAAATTAGGATGTGTGGTGGACATCTCCTGCGAAGTTTGAAGTAGTTCACCGAACACGCTCCCTGTAGGCTCCAGTAAAAAAAAAAGCAGAGAAAAGCTGAGTTTGACTTTGTGAGGATGCCGAAAGCCTCCATCTTCCCCTTTTCCCACCCGGAACAAGCCTTCCCCTCTACAGATGAAGACTTTTTCTGCAGCACGGCTCTGGACGCTGCCTCCAGTTCAGACCCGTCACCGCTCTCCTGCAAACGCAGTCAGAGCAACACAGCCACGGCTCCCACACCCCACGGCCAGCCGTTTATTCAGGGGTCTAGCTGATCCCACATGGCACAAGTTAGCGGTTTCTATCACGTCTCAAACTCATTTTTTTAATCAAGACATGTCCAGCAAACTCCGTAGGAGGACCGGTGGCTGGGATTTGTACAGCTGAAAAGAGGAGAGCCTGGCTTGCACCGGTAGGTCTGAGCCGCACCAGCGGACCAGGGCACTGCTCTGAATTAGGACCTTTCCTTTTCAGTGGCTACTGCTGGATTCTTCAGAAGAGGAAAGCTCCCATCCTGCAACCTCTAGAACACCTAAAATCAAGTAATGGGGATTTCTCCATGAGCTAAGCTACCTAGTTTACGTGCTAAACAAAAAAAAGGCTGATGGCCTTCATTGCTTCCAGCTTGGCTGCAATGTTGGATGCTATTCTTGCTCGAGAGCTGCCGAACGCTTCTGAAGCTTGCGAAGTTGTTTGCTTTAATAGCACAGAGCGTGAAACAAAGCAAAGAGGGGAAGTCTCCCCAGCAAAATGCCGCCTCCTGCCCAGCTCACTGTATCTCGCTGCCTCTTGGAAATGTTTAATTATAGGCTGCAGATTCTAAAGTATTTTCTTCCAATTATTTGGTCTCAGGTCCCCAAGTGTTTGGTGGGGTGGTTTTTTTTTTTGTGGTTTTGCTGTTGTTTTTTTTTTTAAAAGCCTTCATCTAAGCCAGAGTGTAGGCTTGAAAATTATTTACATTTCCTGAAACATATGGAAACTCCGGCAGAGCTGGCCAGCAGATCCCCCAACCCCGCCGTAAGGTACGGCCAGAACCCAGCGGCGCAGCTCAGACCCAGCTACGGCGAGAGGGCACCCAGAGAGCAGCAACGGCTGAGAGCCCTCCCGCCTCTTGCTAAGCTATATTTCTTTACATAAGCAGTGCATGCTTTTATAGACCTGACTCACAAACCTCCCCACCTCAGTAATATTTTAAAGTAAATTTAGCACTGGTGATACATGCCTGACCTAGAGGGAACTCCATTTATAGCACAGTAGGGAAATATCCACGTATGCCCCCTTCTGCGCTCGGCCTCTCTGCTGGGGTGTTTCTCCGGCGTGGAGGAGCGAGGCTGCGGGAGCCCCAGCGCCGGCTCAGCCTCTCCTCTGTGCTGCAAGGCGGGGGACGCCCACGGGATCGCCCCCTTGCTCGGCACCGCCACACAGGAGCCCACCAGTCTCCAGCGGTGACAAGGTCCTCACGTGGTCCCGTTACTGGCTAACGTAAAAAATGATCGTTTGTGCGTGAAGAGCTGGCCCTGCCAGGGACACCTGATCAGCACTTTCACAGCTACTCACGGCTTTACAGCTGCAATATTCCTGAGCATCCTGCAGAGTCTTAAAGTTCCCTGAAAAACCTGACGTTTCAGCAGCATTTCACCCCAAAAGAAGCCAGCTCAGCACAAGCCTGAAGTCAGACGGATCCGCAGCAGCTGGCACATGCAGGCACACCTACCAGCAAACCTCTGAAGAAAGTTTCCACTACACAGCAAGCAGCTCGGTGGGACTTTGCAACCCGCAGCGAGGAGCTGCTCGTTCTTTTCAGCGCACCTCCAGCAAGACAACACATGAAGAATATTGTCCCCGCTTCTAAGAACCTTGCAGCAGACAGACGGGTATGGGCAAGGAAGATAAGAAAACAAACAAAACATCTGAAGGGCGAAAGCCTACCTGTTCACAGCACTGGTGGAGGAGCACGCTGGGCTCGGGCACCAAAGCAGTTACCAGTGATCTCGCAGCTGGAGCTCTAGGTGTGGTGTTCATCACTGAACTTCAAGTGACCCTGGGACAGCCTCTCTGGGCTTCAATGGACAGATTTTTTAAAAGAAATTAAAATTATGAGACCAAAAATAAGTCTGTGTGTTTGAAACGTCTAGTTGAAGCCAAACACCCAGGCAGCAAGGGAGGAGAACATGCCGGGCAGCACAGCGAGCGCAGGTAAAGCAACACAAGATATAAGACCTCAACGGACACGATGGCAGCAGACCTTTCCAAATCACACCACTGACCAACAGAGGACTCGCAGGGCCTGATAGCCCAGACAACCAGAAAATAACCCACAATGAGAACGCTGCAAATCCTGTTCCAAAGGCAGAGGGACTTTGATTACGGCCAGACATCTCCTGCTTCACCAGCAGCGCTACCAAAACTGGGTTAGCCAAGCCTCCGGGTCCCATCAAGAACAAAGCGCAAGGAGGGCTGCGACGGCACGGAAAGATTAAGCAAGGGATGAGCACAGGCACACGGGCTCGTGACGGTCTGCAACAGCTTGCAAAGGAGGGGGACAACGAAGGCAGCACCCGAGCGGTTAACGAGCACATCCCAGGCGTGAAGGCACGAGCCCTGGCAGCACAGCTTTTGTACCCGAATACCCCTGGTTTGGGTAAAGGGCTGGCCTTCAGAGAACGTAAATACCTACTGTAAACATCAGGATTTTCTATTATAACATTTAAAAAATCAAGTCCACACAGCAGTACATCTCCCACGCTCAGTGAAAGAGAGAAAACAAAGACGCTCCTGTCTCTCCGTATGAATTTCCAGCGGAGTGCTCGGCTCCCTTTCAGCAGGAAATCTGCTGGCGGAATCGCACCGGGACCGCTGGAGCGGAGCGCGGCTCATCCATAATGCAGGAACGCCCACTGCGCCCGCGGCTGGCAGGAAGGCCAGCAGTTTTCAATAGGAACAACGGTATTCTGGGAGGCGGATGGTTAAAAATATGTATCTTACGCCTGTGCCACTATAAATTATTGACTGTACAGGGAGTTGGAAAAAAGGATTCAGCCCCATTAATAATTTATTTTCTAATCCAAACGAAGATGGAATTTTATGCACCACTTATTACCAGCGCTGCAAACTGGAAAAACTAACTGCACTTCCCAGTATCTCAAGCCAGAATTGCCTTTCCATTTTCGAAACAGTTTTTGAAGTTTCTTCTCTACAGCTTGAGACATAGTCAAAGCCTTCCCTGGGGAAAGCATATGGTCATTCCTGAGTATTTAGCAGGCACATTAAGGACACAGAAATCTATCTCTAAAGCAACATTACAGACACAGCACGACAGCTCCGAAATGACGAGAATTACCTCTTCGCTCCGAGCCTTACGCAGACAGACAGGTATCACAATGCCAGGCAGACGTGCTCCTTTGAGAAAATAAATTTGAGTGGCATTGAAAGAGTGAGCACCAGGTCCAGAAACACCAGACAGAGACGGGGCCTTCGGGCACCATGCTGCCTGGTTTGAACACCCGAGGCTGGAGGTGGCCCAGACCACAGCACGGCTAGAAAACTACGGGGTACGGCAGAAGTTCATGGAGTTTTTACGATTGCTTGTACCATGTTCAAAGTATTATGGGTTCTTGGTGTTTGTGATTGCAGAAGGGGGGAAAACAAAAAGCTACCAAACTACTGAGAGGTGTTTTAAAGAGGGGGGGAGGCACCTTATGCTCACAAGGCTCTTCAAACCAAAGTCAGTTGCTGTGAGTTTCGGCGTGCCTTTGAGAATTTAATGTTTTATACCATGGATATATAGAAAACTTTTTAAAGCTTACCTCTGAAGAGAGCCATCCTTGTTCCATCGGTCACAGAACAGCAAGAAAAACTCACAGCTATATTGAGACCCCTCCAATGCAGAAGCGGAGAAGGGGAGTCTGGGTCTGCGCACGCAGGCAGGAGGAACACATCCCACCAAACCGAGCACTTCGGGTCAGGAAATGCTCCACCACATCTGGTATTTGGGACAAAAATGGAGAACAAACTCATACACGCGTTCAGCGACAATCCCAAAGCAGAGAGATGAATCTTCTCTGCATCCTCCTCAAAGTTTAGGTAGGCAAAGATTGTCATGGGGAAAGAACCAAGCACCTTGCTTAGAATTCTAATTTATTATTAAATTACATATCAAAGCTTTTTTTTTTTTAAATACATACAGAGAATGCACAATAGGTGTGAACAAAAATAATTACAGCTACAATAAAATAAATTTCAAGAAGCTGTATGAAAAGCAAAATATCAGAAAGTGCAATCAGAAACTCATTTACGAGGGTCCAGATTGGGATATTTTGTGAGAAAGGGTTTTAGTTTTCATCTTGAGTGTTTATTTAAACTGCTTTCCTCACCCAGTAGTAGACAGACCAACAACCGCTTGTGTATTCAGAACTGAAAGCATCACCGCTGGTTTCAGACATCCAGCCCACAGGAGAGATACGGGGCACCAAGAGGACTCGCAGCCGTCACTTAGGGTATGGCTCAGTTCTGTCTCGCTACGCCCTTCCCTGCAGCCCCCCGTCCTGCACATTGCTAGCAGCACCGCTGTTCCGGAGGATGGCATCACCCAGCACTGTTAGCAGGAGTTTCAGCATTGCTTCCTCCTCCAGAAGCGATACAGCCGTTACCTCTCCTTCCCGTTTCAAA
>Ga0065711_1008910_pt1 | contig 20806 bp, 10 predicted proteins | sample Hoacrofraction12_FD_59098 | JGI IMG/M metagenome (GOLD analysis project Ga0065711, IMG submission 59098) | Hoatzin crop microbial communities from Cojedes, Venezuela - Epithelial fraction 12 v2 (version 2) | ecosystem: Host-associated > Birds > Digestive system > Esophagus > Crop | place...
GTCCTCGTTGCGCCGGGACAAGGCAAAAATCCAGCAGTGCGGAGGCGTTAGATAAAATCCCCCCGAGCGCTGCGGGGCGGGTGGGGACAGAACCGCTCTTGTGGCCCCGCTCGAAGTGCCGTGCGCACTGCCGCCGCCCTGGGGCGGGCCCGCTCGGGAGGGCATCGGCCGTGGCGCGCTGGAAGCGGGAGGAGCAGCAGGAGCACGTAAATCACTCCTTAGCCTTCGTCGGCAGAACGCAGGGCTCGGGAAGGAGGGACGGCGCGGTCAAGGAGGGGGAAATGCGAAAAAATTACGGTTACAGAAGCGTCCAGAGTGCGAAGTGCGGGGTAGGCCGCGCCACCAGCCGGGGGTTGTACCGCTGAGCCGTTAAAGGGGAAAGCACAGCCCCCGTCTTTAACACCAGTTAGAAAACGATGCTGGCACGACTGAAGGCCAGAGAGCGGCCCCGAGGAAACGGGCGGGAGACTTCGGGGGACCCGGGGGGGCCGGGCGAGCGGGGCTGGGCGCGCAGTGCTGGGCCGCGCGGGCTCTCACCCCGGCAGCGTGTTTCTCCGAGCCGTGGTCCGTGGTGTACGGAGGTTGGGGCTTTGGCGGTAAAACAGCCGTTTCCTGGAGAGCCAGCGGCTGCCAGGTGGCCTGTCTGTATTTGGAACAAACTTACATTTAGCGGCAAAGAATGGCTGTTGGCCTGTGCAGCAGCCTTCCAGTACCTGAAGGGGGGCCACAGGAAAGCTGGAGAGGGGCTTTTACAAGGGCAGGTAGTGATAGGACAAGGGGCTGTGGCTTTAGACTAAAACAGGGTAGGTTTAGATTAGATTAGGTGTAAGGAAGCTAGTACCTGGCTAAGAATAAGGAGTGGGGCAGCTCTGACTCCCCTTTCCTTTCCGCTAGCAAGCACTCAGTGCTGCTGATTGTTAGCATGGTGTGATGATGAGCTAGGAACTTTTTACAAGGGTCTGTAGTGACAGGACAAGGGGTAATGGCATTGAACTGAAAGAAGGTAGGTTTAGATTAGATATAAGAAAGAAATTCTTTCCTATGAGGGCAGTGCGGCACTGGAACAGGTTGCCCAGAGAAGCTGCGGCTGCCCCCTCCTTGGCAGTGTTCAAGGCCAGGCTGGATGGGGCTTTGAGCAACCTGGTCTGGTGGAAGGTGTCCCTGCCCATGGCAGGGGGGTTGGAACTAGACAGTCTTTAAGGTCCCTTCCAACCCAAACCATTCTATGATTTAGTATGTCAACTAATAAGCCCTAACTAGTATTAAAAGCTTTGATAGTAATCTCACATTACAACTAGGAATCTGTAAGTAAAAGTGGTTACAGAGGCCGCAGCTGAACAGTTTCTAGTTCTCAGCAATGGTTCTGAAGGTAACAGAATGTTGCTTGATTTTCTAGTAGAAATGCTTGTTTGAACTATTTGTTAGTTGCAGTTAGCGCGTGGAAGACACTGAACGGCATTGCTGAATCCTCAGTCACATAGTGTCAGTCAGCCTTACAAGAGTTTTAAATTCTATGGTTGCCTGATAGGGTCCGTGGTATTGTCTGACTTCTGCAGTGACTGAGACAGCTTCGTTTAAGCAGTCACACATAAAGCAGACATGCAGCTTTGCTGCCGTGCTTGCCCAGCCTTTCTGTTCTCTCCTTTCAGCTATCACTAACCAAAAGACCATTTAGTTGAATTGCTTTTTGTTCAGCTTAAATGAGCAGTGCTTGCCACAGGTAACAGCCCCAACCAGGGTAGATCCTTCTGGCATCTAAGAACACTTTCCAGCAGAACAATGGAAATAGAGGCAGTTAGGAATCAGGTTAGATTCTCCTGAATTGCCCGAAAGTGTCAAAGGAACTTTTTGCCTCCAGGTTGCCTAGATGTTCTTGCCACGTTGTGACTTACAGTGGGAGCTCACTGTGCTCAGCTAGAGACAGCAGCAGGAGAGAGGGGAACACGCAGCCAAGTAAGAGCTGCCGTTTTTAATTTCGCTCTGTGAGGACACTCTTCATGGGCTGAGCCTTCTACGGTCTGGACTCCAGTTTTTCAAACAAGGAATCCAGTTATGGAAAATGTTTATGTCTGGGAGAGGCTGGAGAGTCAGAGGCTGGTAACAGCAGCCAAAGGTTGTAGCATGGGAATCGGGGAAGCAGGCTGAGGTAGGCAGCCAACTCCTCAAACAGGAACCCTTCCCTAACAAACCGTTGCTCTTTTGGCCAGAGTGCTGAAAAACAGAAATCTTTTGGTGAAGTTAGATAACTATTTATTAATCTTCTCCTTAAACCTGCACAAACTGGAGTTCAAGCTATGCCTGGCTTGCTTACTCAAAATGAAAATCTTGTTAAATTAATTGGAAGCTGCAAAATAATCCACTACACGGGAGTGCACAAGTCAGTGTGCTGACACAGACACAGAGCCTTGATCGTACAAGATGTGTTACCAGCTTGCCTTTGGCAACGCTGAGGAGTTGTTTTGGTATTTGCTGCCAAGTATGTGTCTGCTTCTGCAGAGTGCTGGGGCCTTCCCAAAACGTTGGAGAGCGAAGACTGAGCCTTTCAGAGTCTGCGTGTTGTTACAGAGCGTTGATCACTTCAACCTCAGATGCTGGATAAAGGAAATCTCTGCCAGGCTTCCTGGCTTTAAGTGACCTCTGTTAGCTCTCGCTGCAGGGTGGTTACATGGCCCCTTGAAAGATCCAGCCTCTGTGAGCGTTTGGGTGGGATGCTGTTTGTGCCTTTTGCTGTGAACGGCAGTATTTGTTGCCACAGCTTACCTGGAATGTGATGAGGAAAATGTGAACTAGTTTTGGAAAATGATAAGCAAAATCGTCCTTCAGTGATGTCATGTAGGGCTTGGCTGAACTGTACGTGATGACAGGAACTGCTCCCTGACCCTCCACAAATTTGTGCACAGACTGTTTAGGATCTGCAAATCGAGCTGGATTCCAATGGGCTGCCAGGACTAGTACTGGCTTTGGTGAACAAAACCTGTCATGCCTATATATCAAAATACTTGGTAAGTAACCAGCACAGTTCTCTTCTCCTTGTTAGCAATTATACTTGCACACAGCTACGTTTTCTTTTAATTTAAATCCACGCACCCAAAATCCTATTATGAAGTGCTTTTTCTCCCATTGAAATTGTCACGGAAAAGACAATTTATAAACAGTAAAGCTATCAAAGAAGGCACGTCGTCGACTCTTAGGTTGGTTATTTGCAATTCATCAGCATGGTCATATCTGTGACCACACATCTAAAATATATCCTTTGATTCCCACACTTTATATGGAAAGTAATTATCCAAGGCCATTGTCCATCACTTGCAGTATGTGTAAAATGTACAATAAATCAGTTTTGAAGTAAAAGAGTGACTTGAATCATAAGCTTTATTTTATTAAGCTATAGTTCTTTCAAACCTAAGTATGAAATATTGCATTTTTGTTTCAGTAAAAAAAAAATCTCCTGCATCCTCAATTGTATGTGCTGCATCGTGCTTCAAATTGCCAGATATACTTAGGAAGAATTATGTGCACTTATTAATTTTCAGCTTGAAGACATGTATGCTGATTTATTACTCTGTGAAGAATTAGCTGGCTTGCTGATGCTTATGTCTCTTACACATTATGCAGAGCTGATGGATGTTCATACCACAGCTCAGCGAGTAGGTGTAGGTATTACTGCGAATGACCGTCTCAGTCAGAAAATTGTTCAAAGAAATCAAGTTTGCATGAAAACTCAAAATTGCCCACTGGAGAAGTAAAGTAGCAGCCTCAGCATTTGTTATTCTCTCAGATGTTTGCTGTCATTGCATAGTCTCAGTAGCCTGTTTGGAGTAAAGCATCATTTTGATCAAACATGCAGATCAGAAAAGCTCACCTCGGTCTAATTGATGCAAACATCCATCCAGAATTTCTTGAAATGTGACCGTGTTTATTTTCCCCACTGCTCACCCAATATTTCTTTGTAGTTACGCAGCAATTACTATGTCCCCAGTGTAACTCACACCCAACCAGTACCCTGCTGTCACGGAAAATCCTGAGCTGTAGCAGTGTCTTGGACTTTCTTGTTCTCTGGGACATGCAGTTTGGGATTTGTCTAATGACAGCGTGTCTCTGGCAGTTCACTTCTGAATAGGCTTGGCTGTGTTTTATCCTGATACGCAACGTATGTGTGCTGCATAGCCGTGTGCAAATGATAGCTTTTGCTTTGCAGCGAACGAAGTGGAGTCGTAGGAACAGCAGTACTTAGGGGAAGGCGTGACTCACTCGGACTGTATCCAGCGTTGTAGAGAAATACTCCTCTTGCACCTTCCAGGTGGGATTGCTCCCACTGTTGAGATGCTGTAGTGGGAACTCGTGATCTGCATGTTTTGGATAACGGGCACTGTCACGCTTCCAGCTAACCGTTGCAGATTGTACTGAACTTCATGCTGCCAATGAGAGGCAACCCTACGGCAGTCTCGGGCATTCCTTCAGTATTCAGGAATATGCAGCAGTGTTTTACCTTTGATGTAGAATATGTTTGTGTTGGAACGCACAAACTAAGCGTGTTCTCATATAATGAGCCCCCCTCTTCCCCTCTCGAAGTAGCATTAACGCTGCACTAAGCCCAGAGTAATAAATCCAACCCTGCTGAACACTTTTTTGTTGCTTGCCATGGACATGGCAGCATTCTTTCAACACCTAGGTTTGCTAGGCTATTTCTGGGCTCTGCAGCATTTGCTTAGCATTTTCTAAGCATTTTTTTAATAATTCCATATAGAATGGCAGGTAAGTTGCTCGAGACATAGATATCCACATTTATGTAACTGGCTTGGTACGCTTCTGTTAATTTCACACGGAGTAGCGAAACTGGTGGAGTTACTGAGGAGCAGGGGAATACGTGAGCAGTTTTTAACAGGTCATCTTATGAAACGGTGCTGTGGTATGTGCTGGTTTGCATGCTATACATTTCCAAGAGGATGTCAGATGTGCTTTAATCGTAAAGTCTGCTGTAGCTCTGCAGCCTGCTGGCCTGGACAGATTATTGCCCACATGTGGAGTTTGCAGACCTGTAGGGACATTAAATGAAATGGCAGAGAATATTTTGGTCGGCAGAAGATACTTTGGCTTTTTGATAGAAGTAACAGACGTGCAGATTTGTACAACAAACAATCTGTTTTCCTAAAAGTATAATTACTTAAATGAGTGCCAACAGGGGTATTTTCAGTAAAATGGATGGAGACGTCTGACTTCTGAAGCTTCCAGCATTTGGCCCGGTGGATTTCCTTGCTGCTTGTTGCCCTGGCCTCCCTCCTTGTGATCTCAGAGGAAGTTGGGGAGCAGGAATGGGGTAGTTCTGAGCCTGCCTCTGGGTCACAGGAATCAGAGGAGACTGTAATCCAGAAGCTCCTGGTTCCAGTTATATGGAAAGGAGTCAAGGCAAACTGTTGCTCTCAACGATACGCTGAAGCATCGTGAAGCACAGGGAAGTCTAAGCCTTCCGTGCCAAAGACCGTGAAAGGGAGATGTTTATTATAACACATTTCCTCTTCATCTTCCACTCTAGGGCTTAAAAGCCTCTACAAATATTCAGTGAAGGGAACTGATCTCTGCTGTTGCCTGCTAATCTTTGGGAATGTCTCTCCCCAGTTGAGCTGCCTGGCCTTCTTTTTCAGAGACTTCTCTGAGGTCACCATATGGTTTCTTTCTTTGTTCTTCGCTCGTACTCTTTTGAGACGTAAAGCAATTAATAATGGCATTATCTTCCAGGTTTTGGATATCTCAGAGGTGAATCCACTGAGACAGGAACTGTGCCAAGCTGTTTTAGCTCACAGTTCAGTTTCTGTGGTAATGAAGATTTTTGTTTGTTCTGTTTGATTTACTCAGTCATTGTGGCAGATCACCCTCAGGTGCAGTCTTCAGAAGCTCTAGAGATCTTGAATTTTATGTCCTCTCTTCTTTCCAGGTGTTCTGAGTGCCGAGAACCACAGTACTGCACAGAGTATGTAGTGATGGATAGATGTTATGTCAGGTGGCTGTACAGCTTTTTTACTTTGGGAGACAGAGACTGGGGCCAGGTTAACTATGGATTCACAGTCTGTTAGCGACGCCATACAAGGGAGGAAGGAACAAGCAGACAGAAGATCTGCTGAGACCAGACTGGTGCCTGTTTTCCATTTCTGCAGTCCGTTCTAAAACTGGTGGATACCCAAACATCTTAGGAGTATCCAGCGCATAAACTTTGCTGCTGTTTACACTGGTTACTCCCAGTGGTGTCTGCAGCTAAGGCGGCACAGCCACATGCTCAGAAATGGGAGAAAAGAAAGATAACCGCGCTGCCCCGTTGGGTCAGCACTGACTTGAACATGTTCTGCAGTTGGCAGTCTGTCTTGCATTCCCTGTNGGCCAAAGTTCATCATGCTGTTAATGCCATTTTGCGATAAGTTTCAGAGTATGTTTTTATGAACAGCTTAAGCCAGTCTAAGACCATAATGCTAAAACGGGTAGCCCTGATCTCTCCTCTTGGTAGCCACTCTTCTGCTGCTGCCATTGTGTCAGCTCTAACACTCATGTGGTCAATGGGGAGCTGAATGAGGTCCTCAGTCTAGTTGATTTATTTTTTTTAGCAGAGTTGGTTTTCAGCCAGGCGATCAAGCTGAGCGTACTTGCTGTACATCTTCCTGGTCTTAAACCTGGCACGATGGGGAGAACATGGCCAAGGGCAAGAGCAGGGACGGCTCCATTCAGGCTCTGGTTTCAGATTAGTTTGTACCAATTGTGAGACTGCACCACAGGCCATGCAAGTCAATAGCGTTAGCGCCTTTTTGCTAGTTCACTGCCACGTCTGGAGGGTTCAGTTCCCTGAACAGCCAGCTGGTAGCATTGTCTCTCTGCCATTTGTCTGTCTTCTGCAGATGAGGACACCGAGAAAGAAGGTAAAAACTCTGTTTACATGCTTTCTTTTGCTGGCATGGGAGGAAAGCTTTAAAATTTCTACTTAGTTACTGCTGTAAATGGGTTATGTAACTAGGACTTCCATTGGAGACAACTGAACTAAAGATGAGTGCGGGGACTCCCGGTATCATGGAACACTGCTGATACCTTATTTGGCTTGCATTTAAAATATTCTTCAAAGAGTTTTTTGAAAAGGAAAAGGGTTTTAACAAAATTGCTGCTTTGCTGAGAGGCAGCACAACTGGATCGAATTAAATAAAACCTGAATTTTAAAGGCATCTTGTGATTTGAGATACTGCAGAGAGCCTCTTTAAAAGGTGTCTGAGACTGAGCATCCATCAACTGAGGAAATCCCTAACACGAGGGGCTTTAGAAAAACCTAAGCTTTCATATTTGAACAATTTCACCATACAGCTGGAAATCTAATGTAAACAGGGCCTAAGCAACTTGGCCAAAGTAATTTAGGGAATCAGAACTGCTGACTGCTAATCCTAGCTCAGGTTTCTAGCCACCTGCCCAGAATGCTAAAGTATGGCTTTATTGTTTTATGCTTTTCCTTTAGTCTCTGCTGAGAGGTACATCGGGGGAACACTAGAGCAGTGAGGACTGTTAACATAGCACCTCTGCCCTCTTTCTTGAGAAGGACCTGTTTTCTGCTGAGTCTTAGGGAGACAAGTACAGACTACCTGATAACATATTTCTGTGTGAAAAGTCATTTTTGGCTCTCTCTCATGTTAAAAAAATACTGCACATGGGAGGTTAAGGAGGGTGTGAATAATCTGGTTTCTTTTTTGGAAGAGTGACGCAGCTGCAGTACACTGGATGCCAGGACAGCTTTGTTATTAGTTATGTGTTACCATTACCTCTGCATACCGCAGTCAAAGGTCAGCACCTGATTCTGTCAGCCCTCTACAGGCACCATAGGAAGACGTCTGCCGTTGACCTGAAGATCTGTCTTACTCTGAGATTTTGAGAGTAAGACAGTTGGATACAGGAAGATGGGACTGTGCAAGCCGACAGTTATTGGTGAGCAAAATAAGCAGTTCTCATCATGGTTGCAACCTCCCTGGTAGCAGAGATAATGTAGAAAGAGAATTTGAGAAAGGCACAAAGTGGCTTTGTTTATGCTTATGGTAGAAATGTGCTTGGGTGAAATAAGCAAGTAGGAAAAAAAAGGCATAGATAACTTTTCAGATAATGCTTTTTTTTGTTGTTAATTTAGGTTACCTCCCAAAAGAGTTGCTCCAGGACCCTGATTGTTAGTCTACTGGGGTTAACATTAGCATTTTAGTTTGGACCAGAAGCGAACTTTTGAAGATAACCTTCTGATTGTCCCCACTTGGTGCACATTCGTTTACACTGCAGACTGGTCACAGAGCATGTGAATTGGATTCTTTTTCATAGAACCATAGAATATTTGGGTTGGAAGGGACCTTAAGAGGTCATCTAGCCCAACCCCCCTGCAGTGACCAGGGACATCTACCACTAGATCAGGTTGCTCAGAGCCCTGTCCAACCTGACCTTGAAGGTTTCCAGGGATGGGGCCTCCACTACCATTCTGGGCAACCTGTGCCAGTGTTTCACCACCCTCACTGTAAAAAATTTGTTCCTTATATCCAGTCTAAAACTACCCTTGTTTAGTTTAAAACCATCACCCCTTGTCCTATGGCAACAAGCCCTGCTAAAAAAACAGTCCCCATCTTTCTTACGGGCCCCCTTTGAGTACTGGAAGGCTGCAATCAGGTCTCCCCGCAGCCTTCTCTTCTCCAGGCTGAACAACTCCAACTCTCTCAGCCTTTCCGTATAGCAGAGGTGTTCTATCTGTTTTTGAATGAAACTAAATCAGAAATATGTTCCATCTGCCAATGAGGGTGTCAGATGTACAGAACCAGACAAGATAACCTAAAATAATGTTTTAAAAACCTACAAATATATTTAGCATGGAGTCCAGGTCATCAAAACCAATTGCTTTACTCTACAGACCCACTTTTAATGCGTGGTACTACTTGCTAGCATGGACATAAGTTATCTTGTCTTGTGTTTTGTTTTGNTTTNNTTTTTTTTTGAAANGAATACAGCTTTTTGATAGACTTTCAAGTGCTCTTTGCTTATATTTCACAAATATGCTGATATCCTATCATCTGTAGTGCCTTGGTGGCATTTGCTCAGGTAGCATTATACGCTTTGCTTAGTATTTGCAGTGAAGTTGCACCTATTTCAGGACAAAGTTTCTAGATTCACAGGAAGTGTCTTGTAAGCTAAAATGGTGTACTGCAGGCAAATCTCAGATGCCTACTCAGCATTTTGGCAATGGCACATATGGAAACAAACAGTTAAAGACAGTGAAAGTCAGAAATTCTGTCTCAGGGGTTTTTGACTTGAAATGTGAGAATTTAAAAAAAACATGTTACAGGTTTTAAAAGAACATTTGGAAACACTTTTCCCTCTTTCCCATGTGTGGCCATAGAGCCATTCATCAGTCTCTCCTCCCCACTTACTTGGCTCCACAATGGAAATATCTAGGGGCAGTACACTGTTGATCTTGTATGTGTTTTATTAAGGCCTAGCACATTTTCAGATCCTACAGAAGAGTTCAGAAGAGAAATATTCCCGTAACATGTGGAACACAGAGAGATGAGGTGGTGGGGCAGAAATGTGGAAACAGTCCCCTGTCTCCATACACTCAGAGGGAAGGGAAGAATTTACCACAAGTTGTTAAGGGGTAAAGTAACACACTCTCACAACTAACCACAGGAAAAAGGAGGGCCCCAGAGAGGTGAAAGGTGGTTCTTCCCACAGACTTTACTTGGACTGGTACAGCTACCCGTAGTGCCATGTCTTAGGGCTTGTATATACATGAGATGGTGGTCAGAGAGGGTGGTCACAGAAGAATCTCAGTTTCATTAGGACTGAACTCCTACAGGAATTAAGGACAATGAATTTCACGACCTGTCAACACAAGTCCTAGGCACATTTACTCAGCAAAGCTTTTGTGATACAATATAAATAAGTAGCAACATGGGCACTTAATGTCAAGGAGGAAAAAAAAGTCATGCTAAAAGTAAAAGCACAGAACTCTCCTAAGAAGGGATAAAATAATACTAAACCACATGTTACAAGTGTCAGGTCACACTTGTAAGTCATTCTCCAAAGGACTTCAAAAATGTAGTATGAATACAATAAGAATAGTTTAATAGAATAGAATCCTCAAAATAGATTATATTTGAGAGGTATTTTTCTAAGCAACAGATAATGGCATTCAGTGTGTGGTTCACATAACAATACAAAACTAAGCCTGTGTAAAGACCTGTTCCAAGTGGCGTAGGGCAGTAAGTGGCAGTATGCCAATATGCCATGATGCCATTTTTTTTTTCAGACATCAGCTTGCCCCTTTTTTGCTGGGGTAACAGCAGCTTGCAGCAAGCCTGAAGAAGTGCTACAGTAGCTACTGTCTCAGAGGAAAGCAGGCGATCAGCTGCTGCCACTGAAGTCTTGCAAGTGCTGGGCAGCAAGCTGCTTTGGGAGATGTTGCCATAAAGGAAAGTCCAATACTATTCAGGATTCTCATTGCTTTGTGTTCAAGATGCAGCAGGACCTTGATAATGTCTACTAGGTGATCTTTCTGCATGAGGCACAGACTTCCAGCAGGTCTTGGACCAGACCCCAGCTAACAGGGTCATGTTTGATGGCTTCAGAAATTCTAACTAGCAAAGAGAATCTGTGTTAAAGGAAAAGAGAAAAAATCCAAACCCTCTTTGGCACAGTTGTTGCTGCTGAGCTAAGAGAAAACAAAAAGAGGAGGAGGCTCCTTACAAATGTCAGTGAATACGCTGTGTAGCAACGAACATTTGGTTTATTGCATAGAGTAATGCTGAAACACATGTAGGGGTTACAGCGTGCTGCAAACTAATTTTCTTACAGTAAAGTGAAGGCAAAAACCACTCAGTATATCTGTGCCTGCAGCTGGGTGAAGACATATCTAACCAAGCTTTACACCAGCAAGTGCCTTGGAGCTCTGTGGAAGTGGGCAATTGGCTATATTTCTAGGGTTTTTTAAGATACGAAATATCTGGGTTTGTGTGTGCATTGCTTTCCACCTAAATTGTCCATTTCTCCCAAAAAAGAAGCAGATGTGGAAAGAAAAAACACAGGAATGTGGAAGAAACACAGCTCCCATAGCTAAAAGATGCTGTCTCTTGTGATGTCCCGAGTTACGGTCTGTTTGCTGCAGGGTGAACTGTGAGAGAATTTCCGTGCCATTTTGCTGAAGAAAAAGACAAACCCACTAAATAAGCCCATAACACAATGTTGCACAATGAAAGACAGCAATGCTTCCTACCAGCATTTAGATCAGGAAGCAGAGGGAGGAAAGCAGTGTAGCAGAAAGACGAGGCAAGATACTGATGTAATCACTGTGTTTTCCCCAGGCACCTTGTTTGGTAGCTTTCAGGCCAGCAAAGGTTATCCTCTTTATGACTGATCCTGCACCAGGGACTAACAGTACAGGGAGTCAAATGTTAAAGCAGATGGTGTCCACTGCAGATGCTGTCTGTCAGGCTGTCAACAATTGATACAGTTAGTTCATTTTATCTTAGTTTTCTGCTCTTTTTCTTCTTCATATCCCTTTCAGTAAGGACTCTTCCCTCCCTGGCATCGGGGGGGGAGGTTCAGCTACATCCAGGGACTCTATCCTTCCACACCTTTCATGAACAGCTAAGGGGTGTTCTTTTGCTCAGGGACATGCAGATGAAGTTATTCCTTGTTTTGACAACGCAAAGAGAAATGAAATGAAGAATTCGCTTAAAAATGTGAAGTTTATACTTCCCTTGAGCTAAATCAGTTGCAATCTTTTCATCTTAAGTATAGACTGTAATGGCTTTCATCGGGAACAGTATCACCAGAATCGGTAATGTGACAGTGTCACCTCTGTCCCTTCTGGACCACTGAGTGACACAAAGTGGCTGTACCCACTCTAACCAAACTCTCCTGTGCTTTGCTTTACTGAATATGGTGTTTCAATTACTGTTCACACAAGAATGTTTGTCTCTAGTTGTATTGAAACTTTTCACTCAAGTGGTCTGACCTAGCGGAAAGCAAAGCGCAAAGCTCACAGGAATTCATGTCCTCAGCTACTCATACGGCCGTTTTGCCATAAAAGCTGTATCATAATATCATCTGAACTGGTCACAGCCATTCAGGATATGGATTTTCAAGGGACCAACAGAGTTATCAGAGCCAGATCTTACTCTGTATAAGCAATCATGCCATACATTTCCACCCAAATTTATCAGATTTCACTTTCAAAACCATTAACTAAGTTTGTCTTGCTATTTATATTGGAAAAACTCCATTCTCCCCCAATTATCCGAATTTGAAATTGCTGAGCAAAGTGTTATGAGAACAGAATCAGAATTTCTGACCCATTCTGCTCAAGAGAACGGCAAACCCATTAAGTAAGTCCATAACACAGTATTATGCAAAAAGAGATACGCGGTCCTTGTAGGCTGTTCGTACAACAAAAGACAATACAAGACCTTAGGCAGGCAGAACATGATTTTAATTTACAATCCACTAAGTAAATTGATTCTAGCCATTCACACTCTCATGCCCACATATTTGCAAGCATGAAGACATGTGCATGCCTGAGCAGTTTTGCCTGGATCACCTGTATGTCATGCAGATGGCTACAGCAAATAGCTTTCAGGTCCTAACTCTTGGGTTCGTCTCCATTGGTGACGATAAATTGGGTTTTGACAGATTTTTATACTGTTTAGGAGTCAACAGTTATTATGGGACAATCATTTTCCCTCAGAACCTCGTTTATTTTGTCCTCCATAAATCTTCAACATGGTTGCCGCCCATTCTGTTTGCTTCTTCATTTCACATGTCTTTATGATGAGGGTCTGTCTTAATGTTGAGATAACAGGAAGACAAATAGCCCTTCCACTGTGATGCAGCTTTGCTGCTTTGCTCCATTGTTTCTTCTGGTGCTTTCACATGCATATTTCCATCCAGACCAATTCTAGGATTTCAGGTACATATCTTTACACCCTGTAATAGCAAACAAGTTTTTCCACCACTCACTGTAAAGAATCTCACAGTACATCTCAGCTTACCAGAGTACTGAGAATCTGGGGGTGTGGCCCCAGAAATCTCGGTGCTGCATGCAAGTGTTGTTTTCAAGTGCATTATCTCAAGGGACGTCATCTGAGTGTAAATAACTGTCACTCTGCAATGAAGTCAACTGAAGGTCATTTCACATGACTGGATACCTGCCTTTGATCCAGCAATGCTGCTCCTGCTTTCCAAACAATATTCCTCCCAACATCACAAAGAAGAAGTCGAGAGAATGCCTCACAGCTTACATGAAGATACAAAGCTTATGTGAAGAAGTAATACTTTCTATTAGTGTAACAGGAAAAAAAAAATCCCAAACATTCAAGCTCAAAGTTCTTTCAGCAGGTCACTCAGGGCACAAAACCACTTTAATGATGATTAACATTAAGTCTTGCGAATACTTAGTATTCCAAGCTGTTTCTCCTTGCTGCATATATTCAGGGGTGCAGATGTACTATGTCAGGTCAGCTGCAGAATAAAATGAAACATTTCACGCCTTTTTCCAAGTTGTCCAATTTTAGTGCATGTGAAGATATTTTCACAATGACCTTCTAAAATCTATGCTTTATTATTTTCTCCTAACATTAAGCACACTAGGTATTGATGCCTTTTCTGTTATTACAGGTTATTGGCAAGCTCAGACCAACACTCTGAAACTAAAGGCTATTCAGTTCAAATTCCATCAACTTGTAGTCACAAGACTGGAGTCACCAGTATAGAAGAGTCACCAGTATGGAAGAGATCTATGAAAGATAATTATGGGGTTTTTTTTAAATTTCTTTGCCTGATGGAAAACATTTTGTCATTCGGAATACAGAATTTGTCATTCGGAATACAGAATTTGTCATCCTGGCTTGAATCTGTTGAGTGAAGCTCTGTCTTCACCAAATGCATCTACCCAAGCAATGGAGGACTGTGGAGCCAAAGGGAGGAGTTTTTCTTTTCTTAAAAACCAATAAATCATTGGTTTGTTTGATAAGGTTTATTAGAGTGGGTTGCATCCAGTTAATAGTCACCAAAATCACACAGCACTCAAAAAAAAAGTTAGTGCGGTAACTAACTTGGCGATCAGCTGCAGAATTTAACTCTGGATTTATTCCCTCTGGTATTACAAAATTGTAGTTTAGATCTTAGATACACATTTAGTAAAGAAATAGCTGGAACAGTATAAATTGTTATTGACCAACTCTTTGTTGTTGTCCTTCTGCCAGACGTTAACACAACCACATTTTCCACATTGTCCCCTGTTGGATCAGTAAAGCAAAATGGTCCTTCAGCCAGTTTGATGTGAAATCTAGTAGTCTAGTAACAGAACCCAAATTACTGTGAGAGACAGTTGATGCTGAGCTTCCAGATTTTGTATGATATTGGCTTAGGAACACTTAAACGTTACTTGCAAGAGGTTTGGAAAAGATAGCTGGGGCTGGGCAGGGAGGGGAGTAAGGATTGGCAACATCTTAAATCACTGCAACTGGTTCTTTAATGAAAAAGCACACAAGCCTTGGAACTGTATCCTGCCATCACAGTAATTACTGTACCACGGCTTTTTGTCATCCTTTACAAACCCCTTGGAAGTGCTAATAAGAGTGTTCAGAATAGATAGGCTGCTCACTTACATTTGTTCCAGAAGTATGGCCATTAGTCACTCAGGAGACAGTTTAAGAAAAAGTTAGGCTTTTCCACTGTGTCAAAAAGGAGATAGTATTTGATTTTTGCCTTGAAATGCAGCTCTCAAAATGTTGAGTTATAAAATCGGCATGAAGAATGCAAGGCTAGAAGTTCACTGATTCTAAAGTTTAACAGGTATTATTGTTTTGTCCCATAAATTGTCAGTCGTTCTCAAAGAGAGGTAAAAGAATGTGTAAAAGCCTCCCTAAGATTTAATAAATTGTAAGTGACAGCATGCTAAGGCCATGAAACACCTTCACAGAAGTGTAGCTAGGAGCAAAAACATTCACCAACAAAAAGGCAGCATACCAAAGAAGTTTTGAGCTTGGGTGAAAAAAGAGGCGTTATACTTCCCATTCAGCACTATATATGCACGGCATAAAAATCCACAGAAAACTGAGGATGAATAGTCTCCCGAAAAAAACAGTGGCTATCTTCCACTGTGTTTGTAGCATGGGAACGTTGCCAGACAGCATCACTCAGCAGCCTCCCGTAGTGTTCTTTGCTTCAGCGAGGCAAGCTGAAAACCCAAGGAATGACTTTGCACTCACGCTTGTACCAAGGAAGCTGCGGGAAGTTTTCCATCCTTGCCTAGCGCAGTCAGGGGTACTAAGAGACGTATTTGTCAACAGCTTTGCGTTGCTCTCGGTATCGTGTCGGTTGTCCTTGCTCTGGAGGTTTCTGCTGGCAGCACTGTCCGTGCTAAAACTGCTAACAACAGTGCAGCTGAATCACTGTGAGCAAAATTCTTCACAGTGCACCAGGCTCGAGAAGACTCAAACCAGCAGTGATGCACTGTCATCAAAAACTGTCTGCAAGTAGAAGAGAGATGATTAAGGCTGGCCAAAAGCTGCCCAATGTGAACAGCTACGCTTCTTGTATCTAGCTGGGGTAGATGGTAGAGTTCTCTTTTCAATACAGTAGCTTTGTTTTGAAGGCTGCGGTTATTTAGAATATGCACAAGTACACACCATCAAGGGTGGAAACAGGAAAAAATATTCAGCAGGAGATTTCTAATGGTGCTGTAGTCACTGTATTCACCTTTCCTTCACCAGATGTGGGAGCACGGTTGGATGACATAGCTCATGGCACCTCCACCCTGAAGGCAAAGACATAAGTATAGCTTGAGTAGATATACTGCAGCTAGCTTGAGGGTAGCTAGACGATGAAAGGTGTGACCACACAGAGGCTGCAAAATCTGATTGAGTAGCCAGGTAAAAGTTTGCATAGCTGACGACACCGAGCTGCTCCAACATCTTTCTCCAAATCATCCGCCCAGAAATTAACTCCAGACTGTCCCTGCAAGCTGCAGTCACATACTGATTGCAGTATGGGCACATATTCGATTTTACTCAGTACTTTTAGTGGTCAAGCTCTCTGAGTTCATCAAAGTTGACTGGCAATCAGAAACTATTCGTTAACGAGGCTTTTATACCCTCCCCTCAGGGGGCTCTGTTGGCACGGGATTATTCTGAAACGATGTATTCTGAAACAGTGCCTTCTTCTGCATTAGTATATTCAACTTTGTTGGTGAGTAACACAGCATTAGCAAGGCATTCATAATTCTGTAGTAGTCGTTGTCCACACATGGAGTTCCTCTGAAGAACTAGCCTGCAGATTCTCACCCTATTTTACTCCAGACTCGTTTGCAGGTTCCCTGGTTGGAAGGAGGTGGCTCGCTGTTACTTCTCAGCCAGCTCCCCAGAACTTTTTTGTTTCTTCATAAATGCCTTGATATGGATTCCTCCATATATGTCATTCTTGGCAGACTCTGGCTGAAGGGCTGTGCCTCTTCTGCTGGCAATTCAGGACCATTCTTCACTGTAGGCCCTGTCCCAGCTTTTCTGTCTGTGCAATTTATTAAGCACATCCTTTGGTACCCAATTAAGACACTTGCCTGCTTCCTCACACCCGCCAGCAGTAACATTTCTGTGCTGTATGAGCTTTAGGGGCCTGCTTGAGAGCTGAAATGTGTTTCTGGGTTGGAGCAGGCAGGCATTTTGGAGGAGAGCAGAAGGCTTTTGGCTCACTTCAGACCCCCGCAGCCTTCTTCCGCCCCCAGAGAAAGATCCTGCCCCTTCCATCCTCGCCCTGTGCCAGCCAGAGCCAGACGGGCATTGCTGCCCTGCGGAGATCAACCGGCACTGCATCTCTTATAACGCCACCAGCGAGACAGCGGCTAGGCCGAGAAACGCACGCTGAAAGTTTTTTCTTTTGCGTTACTTTCCAGAGTATTGAACCCAAGTGATTTTTGTATTGAAATGATCTAGAGGGTAATGATAAACAAAAAGTTGCAAAATGATTCCAACATGAATTTCCACCTTGCCACCAACTGTCATTGTCTGGGGTCTCAAGTGGAAACGACTTTGCCTTCCTCCCCAAACCCTCTCACTGCCCTTGACAGGAGGCAATTTTGTTTAATGAAGACAGCCATACTTCAGCACAAAGGTGTCAAGTGAATTATTCATGAGCTTCTTTATCTCCAAAGCCTTCCAGCTGCTCTATCTCGTTGTAAAATTGTAAAAGAAAATTAAAGTTTTTTGTTGAATTGCAGCTGTTGCTTTGAAAAGCATCTTTTTGCCAACTGATATTGGGAGACAAGAACATGCTCAGCTTCTGCTGTTAAGCGGCAGAAGGAAAAGACCAACAGAACTGCGCAGACAGATACACTGGAGAGAAACGAGCGTAACTGACAACATCAGCACTGTGAAGAAATCTATATTCAGTTATTTTTAGGTGCCTCATTTTCTGCAATTAATGTCTTGAGCAGTATTGAAAAAATTGCGTCGCTGAGCTTTTTTCCCTTCTTGATTCCCCTTTCTTGAACATATGACTGTTCTTTACTGTGAAGTGTTTCATTACAAAGCAGCTCTGTCATTAGCGCAATGTGTTGATATGTATCTTTACTGACGAGGAAACCAATATAGTCAGCATGGCCATTCATGAGCACAACAGTCTTTGCATTTCATCTAATTTCAGAGCCGAGATGCACATACGCTGATTCAATTACAGAGTATAATTCACCGCAGCAACTGAGGGTCTTATTCTTACTTCACTGACTACTTCGTTATTTAAATTTGCACAGATGTGCAAAAGCATTGCAAAAGAAATGGTGATTTTTCTTCTTGCTGGTATTTTATTGTTGTGGAAGTACATGTAAGCTATATTGAGAAATATGGTTAAAAAATCACCGTACCTTTCAAAGTCAGACCAGACCACACATAAGCATCTTGCTGAACTTATTATAGCACTCTGGAGGTTTGTGGGAGCAGGCGCACTGCAAGCTTTCGCCCTTTATTTCACCAACTACACCCCTCAACCTTGCGGAGAGAGTTCTGGTTTAAAAGACAAGTTACCATGATTTATACTTTCACCTCTTCTTCTTTACAATCTTATTGCTAAGTATTTTCTTATAACCATTTAATCATAAAGAAAGCGCACCTCTGTGCCTGCGCGTGCAAAGCCTGCCATGAGCCACACACCCCGCGCGTTTTACATCTCGGCGAGAGAAACTGGAGTTCATCAGTTCCGCTGCTTGTGAACAGAACCGCGATGCTGACTCGCTCACAGCAGTAGTACGCAACCCAACTTTGCCAAGCTCAGCGATGAATGAGTTTGGCAGAGAGCTATCACAAACCACCTCCCCAGCTCTCCCTTACCTGCCCTAACTGCCAGGCTCCGCTCGCAGCCCGGGGCTGGCGGTGGACTCCCTGCCTGCTCCCGTCGAGCCCCCTGCTCGGTTCAGCGTCACCTCTGTCAAGGCTTGTGAGCAGCACATCGAAACGTGACTCTCCTGTGCAGTCAGAACACCTGTTTATTGGGAAGCAAGTAAGGTTGCACCTCCCAAGTAGCAGGTCATCTGCTACATTCCATCACTGCTTAGCAAATCTAGCTGAATATCGAAAAATTTATTTTTACCTCTCATTTATCAGCCTTTGTGCCTGCAAGAGGACAGAAATAACATCGTGTGGGCTATCTTACTTGTGGGCTATCTTACTTGTGACATTTCCTAATTTTGGGGCACTTTATTTTTTAATCTCAATATTTATTTTTGTGCGGGATATTTTTATCTAGAACAATCCTAATACAATGGCATCAATCCTCAGATACCATCTTCAGTTATCAAACCAAAGTAACATTTAAAAATGTGATCGCAATCTTAAAGGCTCAAACATCAAGATAAGAAAATACATAATCATAAAAAAAATTGCTTTCTTCAGTGCAGAAATAGATTGCAATTACTCCTAATTAATTCTGGTGCTGCTGAGATTGTTATCTGGTTTAATATAGCTGCTGTGCCAACTGGATGCTAATTTCTTCCTCCTGAGCATGAAGATTTTTCTCAGTTTTAATTTAACTGATAACATAGGATCTGGCTAATAGCTGCTATGGCAGCTATAGTGCTTTTTCTCCCTGTTACACGTGGTGCTAAATTTCATGGATGATCAGGAGCAGCTACAAGCATTTCTTGCATTTGGGCAATACCCTTCTGCCCAGCTTGTAGGACAGAACTTCAGGAAAGGAAAGAGAGATTAGTGAGCAGATTATTTTCCGTCAGAAGTCATCTGGACTGCAGAAGGCAAGAGAAAACTGATGGATCTGCCAAGGAAGAAAAAAATGTTTCAGTAATGATGCTAGGAGATTGCTGTGCACTGGCTTGAGTGACTGCACCAAGTAAAAGGTAACACCAGTGCCCTCAGGTCTTCAGAACAGAAGAACCTTTCTGACTCCGGCTTTCTGCCAGCATTGTGAAGGTACAGACAGGCCACAGAAGTGCTCTCTCACTGGGAACAGTCTGTGGTGTTCCTTCAGCCCCTTGTGGGTACCCAAATATCTGGACAAGAGAGAACTGTGGGAAACCACTCTTCAGAAACCCTGCTTCTCACATTTTTTTTTTTTAAATTAGGAATGCTGGTAACTAAATTACTTCCCATCTGCATATCTCTTGTGAGTTTTCTCAGAATAAGTTATTAGGATTTTTCTGAATCTATAGGATAATCAAGGATTACTGGAGTTGACACTAAAAATATCCACAGAAGAGAATATGTCCTTCTTGCGAACATCAGCAGCTATAACAGTTCTCATACAGTTTTGATGTGTAAGTACTCCAAGCAGCAGACTGCCTCTGAACATCTGTTCACTGAATGTCCCAGAGAGACTGTTTTTGTGCTGCGGATTTCAAGCATCTCTAACATTGCCATGCAATACCAGCATCTTTGCTCCCCTTGCTGAAATGTTTGTAATGTGGATAAGTTAGAAGAAATACATTTGTCTGAAAGCTGATAAATTCCTACATATTTTTAAATTCCTACATATTTTTTAAATCTTGAAGGATTTTGCAAAACTCATAACCACTCATCCTGCTTAGCTATTCTTTTTAGCTTTCTCTTTTCTTTCTATTTAATTTTCTTTCCATGGCATTTCTTATAACTGGAAAAGTTGTTTGACTTTTCAGATGATGACTTTTCATTTGGATCCTTGCTCAGGGTGCACTCTTCCATTAAAGCTTCAATGACAATTCACTAAAATAGAAAATTATATTTTAACATTTGAGATCAGGCTTCATCCGGCACACTCATTAGCTGCAATTCTTTACAGTGCTATCTATCTTGCAGTAAATTTTTAGGCCATTGTCCTGCACATGTTTAACTTTGCAGCTGTGTGTAGCCCTGTGTAAATTCAGTATTCTTTCATGGATTTTAAACTTGAGCATGTACAAAGAGATCTGGCCCTCAGGGTATGGGATTACCTGGCTGTGCTTATGTAGCAAGAGTTAGCACAAGAAAGAAGCAATTATGCTACAAAGCATATTTGCTTTGTATATACAAAGCATACACAAAATCACCCTCAAAACTCAGTATAGCCATACTCTGGTTTTGACCGTAGATCTTCATATTTATGAATTTTTTCATGTAGTTTTAGCTCAATATTGCAGGTTAATAAATATGACACCAATAACATAAGCTTTTCTAGAAATTTATACACTCCTCTGTAACTGTACTAGGATATAGACTTCATAAAAATTTATCTTGTTTACCTTGAATTAGCAGAAGAAAAATAAATTAGCAACAAAAAATAAGAATGCCAGCCCCCCCCCCCC
>Ga0065711_1005254_pt1:0-15000 | contig 20805 bp, 6 predicted proteins | sample Hoacrofraction12_FD_59098 | JGI IMG/M metagenome (GOLD analysis project Ga0065711, IMG submission 59098) | Hoatzin crop microbial communities from Cojedes, Venezuela - Epithelial fraction 12 v2 (version 2) | ecosystem: Host-associated > Birds > Digestive system > Esophagus > Crop | place...
TTGAGGCAGAATTTTCAGCTTCCCCCCCCCCCTCCCCTTCCTCTTCCTTTTCTGGAGGAACCTTGCATGTCAAGGACAAAGCTGTAATAGCGTTACAAAGAATGACCCCCACCTCTAAAGTACACTAATCTTTCTTTTCAATGGCAATACATTAAACAAGGAATTTAGTTCCTTGAAGTGATTAAATGAAAGCTGAACATATCTACGTGAATCACGAGCATGCATGCTTTTAGCAAGAACGCCACCACAGATACATTTACATGTTTTAAAGACATTTCCTCAATCCCTTCGAGGAGCATTCAATTTTGATAGTCCACAAGCAAACAATGTGTCAAAAATTAAAACAAAATCTCTTTCATAACACAAATTTAGCAACAGTGAAATACGATGCATCACATTCTTTTTGCTTGCTGAGAAAATCGGCTGCTTTAATTACAAAAACTATTTCCACAATAAATGTTAATAAGGAGCTGTGTTTTATATTTCTTCATTCAAAATGCTAATCTACATCAGTGGGTCTGACTCTCCCACTTGGGTCAACCTGCTTTACAGTTTTTCTATTTGTCTTGAAGGCTTGGTGAAAATCCTTAATTCAGGTTACTAGGCAACCCTGCAGGTGAGAAAATATAATGTTTGGCCTACTACATTTTCGAATACACACAGTGGCCTAATGCCTTCCAAATAGACTGTGCAAAGCATGCACTGATAATTCCCTGCTACATTTTCTAAAGGTGAGGTCAGAAGAAAATTAATTGATGCTGAAAATAATGACAGGAGGAGAAGAACCACTGAGACTTGGTGTGACTGGCATGTGATGATGTTAGCAAGAATCCCAGCATGTGACTGGACAGTGTGATGAAAAATATACTTTATGTGAAGGAAAAACAAGTTACAAAACTTAATTAGTTTTTGACACTTCTTCATAAGTTATTATCTTTTCATTTGGAACATTGCCTTGGGACATCAATACACAAGAAGAAATGAAACATTCTTACTGTAAATCCGAAGGAAAAAAGATGACTTTATATTGCTCTTCTCCTTTTACATGTCTTTTTGAATAAACAAAATATCCACTGCAGTCTAAGGTGTACAGGCCCCTGAAGATGTTTCTGCTGAGAGCATAGAATAGACTTGTTCGATGTAATAATCCTGTTACAACTGATTATGCAGTTTCACTTTTAAAAATAAAGGGGAGAAAGATTTGAATCCAAAATGGTCGCACAAAAATAAAAAAAAAGCTATAGATGACAAGCAGTTAAATTATAGCACCTACAGCAATAATGTTTCCTGTACAGCAAATGTATTTTTAATTTTTTCCACTAAGGCTTATACCTAGAAGTAATTCACACTGATTACTAAATAACCCTTGTGAGTTGCTTTGTCTTTTGAATTTTAAAAAATACACTTGCCGTGAGCAATGAATTCCATAAACCACCAGCTCTCATGCTTGATGAATCATTCTTATTTTATGCAGTGCTGTGTGATAGAGAACTGAGATAAAATATTCTATCCACAAGCTATTCAGTACAATTTATCATCAGCGGCTCACTAGTCCAGTGATAATACCTGGCTTGCAGATTGTAATGATCAGATTCTGTTTTTATTTCAAACAGGAGCAATCCGAATACCAGAGTTTTTAATTTACATACATTAGTGAGGTTCAAATGTGGCAATAGCTACAAGCAAATTCACTTGCAAACTGAATGCCTGCCTTGCATAATGGGTTCCCTTTAACTATTACTCACCAGTGAAGTACCTATATAAAAATGAAATCAAAGAGGAAATAAGGAAAATCATGATATAAACACCATACTGTGGACTAGGATAATTGCTGAACCACAGTGAGGGTCACGTTTGTATCTATTTTAGTAATGATTTCTTATATTTTTCCCTTTGTGTTGAAAGTATAAATGCCATCTCTCTTCTACATTATTACAGTACTGTATTCTTTGCATTTTGTAGTTTTCCAAAGTTTCAGCACTCTGTCATTAATAAGAGTTTTTTCTTGGTGTGAATTGGAAGAAATTAAATACCGAAACAGCTGATAAATACTTCAAAATCTCTGTAAATTACACCAGCTTGAGCATTTAGTAAAGAACAATGGGCTTATAATAAAATACCTCTTATAGCTATATCACTTTTATACTGACCACAGTATTGAGCTTCAATTCCCAGCAGCGTCATTACTAGACATTTTCTGCCACCTTTCTAAATCTGAAAAGCTTCCTACATTTAGTGAAGATTAGGTAATGCTACAAGCAATCAATAACAGCTATCAATTCCATACCTTGTTCGGAAGAACAAGTTGATTAAAAGTAAGTAAAAAGGATGGTTGAATATACTTTAAAAATGTCTGACTCTTCTACCTACACCATTGTGACAAAAAAATATTATTCACAGGCTAAAGACGTAGGTCTTAGCAACAGCAAGGTTATGAATCAAACCAACAAAAGCCAGAATATTCTAAATTAAGTTTGACACTCTCATCACACAGAAAAAAAAAAAAAAAGGCACAGAGGCACAAGTGAAAAATGTCATGACAGCCTCAACTTTGATTTCTTGAGCTTTTCATAGTTTGTGTCGAAGCCTTAACGTTCTCTGCAAATAGTCCTTGTCTCTGATTTTGCTTCCTTTGTAGATTTTTTCCCTCAAATAACAGTTCTAAAATATTTTTGTTGAAAGTTAAAAAATGTCTATTAGTTACCAGCAACATAAAAAAAAATGCAAAAGCAGCCATCACAAGCTCAGTCACACACATACAAAGGCAGATGAGACTTCATTTATTAATGACCATATAAATTCTTCTGCATGTGTGCAGCCCTTTAGTACGTATGCACAAATAGTGGCTATGTAAATCCAAATACATTTACACAAATATGATCTCAGTTATTTAGGTCCTTGTTCCATAGTACATGCTAGTGACCTTTGAATCCTCTGAATCTGAGTCCTGAATTTCGGCAAGTCAGCTAGCTTAGAAGAAATTCTAGCCTTCCACACAGGGCACAAAAGAAAGGTAGTCTCTGGTGAGAGAGGGACTCTGATACAAATCAGTTCACCACATACCCTATTTTCTAGCTCTACACCCACAGCCTAGGCAGCTTCATATCCCTCTGCTAGAGCAACTCATTTGCCTCACTATCAGTGGGGAGAGGCAGTGAAGTGGCCAATAATCTGAAAATGTGTTTAATCTTGATTAAATAAATGACAGAGGGGAAGATGAGATCCCCCTTCTTTACCATTCATCCATGACTGCTGAATGTGGCTGCCTGCAATGCCCCCAGGACTGGCTCTGCTGCAGGTGGGAGGGACCCCTGCATCCAGGATGCCTTTACATTGCATTGAGGTTCCTCTCCATCTGCCCTCCTTGAGGGCTTCAGTGCAAAGGGAAAATGATAGGTAGAAACTCTCAGTTTAATGCAGCTTCCATAATAAAGCTGCCAATCCTTAAGAAGCAGAAGTCACTAGGCAATGGCCCTTTAAAATTTTAATCTAACTTATGAATAGAATCACAGGCCAGACATTGTTCTTCAGGAAATGGAGGACAAAAAGCATCAGGTAAATTGCTGAAATAGCTGCCAGCAGATGCTGTTCTTGGTTTCGGAGAATAAACTTCTGTAGCCATATAGACCCACAGAAAGCCAGAAGTCCCTTCCTCCATATAGGCCTCTTCTGTGCTGTATCTTTCTGGTGAAAATAATATTTCTGAATCTCAAATTATTTATGCTCACATAGGTAAAGTTCACCTCCCTACTTCTCAGAAAAAGTCAATGTATGTGGGTAATCTTAAAAAGAATAAGGTAATTGCAATATGTGATCTGTAGTCAAAGGACTACTCCAAACCACTTTATTGGCTGCTATTTCAGCTAACAGACTACATGGAATAAAGCTTGATCACACTGTCACAGACTGAAGAATCTGGCCCCAACAGTCTTATCCCATGTTATAGCTCTGTATAGAAACTTATCTTGTGCTCAGTTTTGGCCCTGTTGTAGAATTGTTGTGGTTTAACCTGGCAGGCAGCTAAACACCACACTGCCGTTCGCTCACTCCCCCCGCCAAATGGGATGGGGGAGAGAATCGGAAAAAACATAAAACTCATGGGTTGAGATAAATACTTTTTTAATAGGACAGAAAAGTAAGGGAAAAAATAATGATGATAAAAGAATACAGAAAAAAAGTGAGGCACAATGCAATTGCTCACCACCCACCCACTGATGCCCTGCCAGTCCCCAGGCAGCAACCACTGCCCCCTATACAATTCCCCCCAAGCTTTTTTGTTCATCGTGGAATGGAATATTCATTTGGCCAGTTTGGGTCAGCTGTTCTGTCTGTGTCGCCTCCCAGCTTCTTGTGCACCTCCAGCCTCCTCGCTGGTGGGGAACTATAAAAAGCTAAAAAGTCCTTGACTTGGTGTAAGCACTGCTCAGCAACAACTAACACTTCAGTGTGTTATCAACATTATTCTCATCCTATATCCAAAACACAGCACCATACCAGTTACTAGGAGGAAAATTAACTCTATCCTAGCTGATATAGGACAAGAGTTTAAATGTATTCTATTGCTTCAGGTGCTGCCTGAGCACAAGAAACACTATGCAGCATGTTGCAGCTTTGATAATACTGTAATTACCTTTGTGTGATCACTTCAGAAGACATTTCCTTGGAGATGTAGTAACTTTATAGTATTTCTGAGACTCCAATGTGGCTCAAAGTCACTACAGTAAAAACAATCCTAACTGGAGTTGAAATTACAAATTCCAAGACGTGTAGAAGAGCATATCACAATTAGAATCAATTTTTTTTTTCTTTCCTTTTTTTTTTTTTTTGAGGGAGGTGTAAGGCAGGCAGGAAGAATTATTTGTTGCCTACAGAAGGACAAAAATCACGCCTCAAGCTAGCAGACAAATCAATTACAGTTGAGCAGCTTTCAAAAATACTAAATATACATTATATCTATACCTTGACAAAGTGATCATCAGCAGGGTCTTTGCTTGCTGATAGTTTCAGATTGTTTTGCTAACTCCCTGAAATGTATTTACAGTGAAAGTAATTTCTGCTGCAGTATCATAACATGTGCTCCTTGTTGCAGCACGTGACACTGGTTGATAATAAAGGAACGTGGTGTGATACCATGCAACTTCTATAGTAATTTCCATTGCTTTATTTAATTTTAAAAATAAAAATAAAATTTTAAAAAAAGAGAGAGTGTTCTAGATTAAGAATTTATTATAATCAGGCATGAAGTTTTCTCAGTGGAACATTAATAAACAAATAGGAAAATTAAGGAGATTCTGTGGAACTGTATAAATGCTCACATCTGATGCAATAAGTCCAATGTCTAGTGAAATAGACCAAAAATGCTGTGCCAAAAGCATTGTAAAATATTTCTCATGTGAGAGTGAATTTCTGCTAGAAGACTGGGGGATGGGATGCAGAATGGTACGATGAGGGAAGAGGAGAGAGAAAAAAAGGAACTCATTTGATTGTGGACTTGAGTTTGCTCTTCATGAAATAAGTGATTAAATTCCACTAAACTCAGCAGCACCAGAACAGATCTTATAGGAAGAGCAACACTTTAAATAACCAGATACTTCTAGCCAGGACAAAAAACACTCTATACTTTGTTATCACCCTCTTTATTTTTCTAAACATCTGACTCCTTCTCCTTTTATTTTCTTCACGACAAATCAACAGAGTGAAACCCTAAAACAACCCTCACAAGACTGAAGGATGCAACTGTTAACTTCCCTGATTATCCTACATTTAGAGGAGGAAAGAATCTGACAAATAAACCCCACTGCCATTGTGTGGCCATTACAGTGTCCTGCGAGCCTGGACAAGTTATTAGGTCAGACACTAACTTCCTAAGTAGAAAAATGATGTGGTCGCCTTTGTCCTCTCTGCAGTAATGGCTGGAGTCAGTACTAATTAAGGCCCTGCGGCAGTGCGGTACAAGAGAGGTCAGAGACTTCTTTCTGACACCTAAACAGTGCTCAGCTCAAAGGAACTGCCCCTAATCTGAAATGATGTGATGTAGAGATGGCCTTTCAGCTTCACTGTATATTTAAAGGAAAATGACAGTTAATGACAGGGGTGTCAAAAACGAGCAGATGGAGAGGCTTAGGAAAACATAGCTCTATGGTAAAATTTACTTATAGTTTGTCACTGTGCTTAGAATTAGAGGTTACTGCACAAATGTAGAAGGTTTGGATACCTTTCCATCATTTTGCTGAAGTAGAAAAAAATTTGCCTTATGCATGCAACTTCAAGAAATGTTGTTGACAAAGTAAGCTTATTTTTCCATCATTATGCAAAAATCAGTATATACATACCCCCAGACAACTTACACTGCCTTTAGATTTCTGTTATCAAAACAAAATATGAAGATAGTAATAAGAACATTTAATCTCATTCAGTGGATTACTACTTTCCATTTTATCTTGTTGGGAGTAACCATTGCAAAAATTAATCTTCTAGTCATTTTCTTTCTCCCCTGCAGGCATGGAACTTGGGAAACAAAAGCAATATCCAAAACAGAAACCAAGATTTATTGTCAGTTAGTTATAATAGACACCTGCACAGATTACTAATTACTACAAAACCATAAGTTCTGTTGGTGCAAATCCTTCCCCATTCTCTCTTTTCATCCAGCCCTAGTGACATACCTGCAAGCCTTTAATTGATGTTGTGTTTATCTCAGGAGTCCTTGTTAGCATTGTATTATAGCGTCACCATTCACAATGCTGTAGTTCAGGTCTGGTTAGCGTTTCCACTGTTGAAGCTTCCCTCCCTCCTTCCTTCCTTTCCCTTCTTCCCCTCCAACCCCTTTCTCCTAGACTTTTTAAGAAAATTTGCTCCAGGCTAAAAGTTGAGTAGTGAGGTCTCAATCCAGGCTCTTGTGACTCTTTTATTCAAACTGGAAAGAGAATTGGCTTGGAATGTTTTAAAGTTACGTGTAAAAAGCAAAAACAAGCAACAAAAAAAATCCTCCAAAGTTTTTCAGACTCACATAGCTGAACCATTTCTTTGATGTGTATTAAAATAATAAAAATTTAGCAAGTAATTGGCCCACCATAGGGAATTGTAACATGTGGTATTTCCCTTGAAAGACAATAGGGATGAGATCCATAATCACCAAAAAGAGGTTTTCAAACAATTACTGTAATGGTTTTCTATAAAATATACTAGTAAACATTCAGAATATGAAGGTGAATAAATTATTTATCACACAGAGCATAGATAATGTAATTTCTGCCCCCAAATTTTGTGTCTTATTTCATATTTTCTTCTTTACAATTGTAAGCAGCTCCTATCCATATGTTCCGGAGGACTTCCTTGAATTATTTGTAAACAATTGCTCAATATTATTACCTTTCTAAATTACTTTGAATAATTAATATGTTCAATGGTACTGTAGGTCTTCCATTACAGGTACAGAAACTGACCTCTATCTATATACGTCTATCTATCTATAAAGCCAGAAGGACAGAGTCATTTTAATCCATGGCTCTAAGATAGAAGGGTGAAAAAAATGAGAAAATAGGGGAAAATGAAGGGACTTCAGATTGTCTCAGTTCTGTGTCATGTTGCATCTGACAGAGACAGAGTTCAAGCGAGATTGTTTTTTGGTATACGTTCTCCCTGCACAGCCCAGGCCTCAGTTCAGCAAGGTATTTAAAGACTGCACCACATTAATTCAGGATACTGTTTTGCATTTCTTGTTGAAGTGGGCCTGGCACAGCCTATCTAGGAGAAGTATTTCTGTTCCCATGAGGACCTTTCTCCTCAAGGCCCATTAGAACTTGACTTACTGCTCAACAGGTTGCTGTAAAAATGAAAACCACAACAAAATCCCAACCAACCAACCAACCAGCAAAACCTCTCAAAACAACCCAAAACAAGTCAATTGGCTTTAACGTGACTCCTATTTTGCCTAGTCAATAGATACTAATTAAAAGTTTATTTCTGATCAGCAAGTACATTACCCAGATTTAGGGTAGTTCCGATTAGCATTGGTTTTTATCGTGTTTGGAAATGATTCATTGAAACCAAAGCCTTTTCTACTGCCAGAACAATTTGTCCTACAGGAAAGGTCAGTAGCAAGGACATAGAACTTTTTCTGTGGCATCCCACCTGGGCTAGGTAGCTACCAATTGACCCTGGGCTCAACATGTGTCATGCTGCCCACTAGCAATTGTTGCACTGATTCATTGACAGATTATTCAAAGAGCTTAATCTCACCATTTTTTGTTGTGGACCCCACTGCAAAATGTTAGCTGAAACTTCTGTAAGGTGAGATTGACTTGACTGCAAACTGAACTCTACTTCTGCCTGCTTTTTCAAACAGTGTAGAGGATTCCTCCCTCTGAATGAGCACAGGTAAGTCCATCAGAGAAGAGTTTGGCCGTAAGGATGTAAGTCGTTGTTTGCAAGGATCTTTGGATGGGACACTGACCCACTTGAGTTTCCTGGGGTTTATGCAGACTTTGGAAGAGTTTCTTGGATCCTACAGCCCCCTGTACCTCTACCTCTCCACACAGCTCCTACTCTGAGGCTGCAATGTGTTTTGCGTACTTTGTGTATTATAAACTGGTATTGTTCCACAGGCCTGACTCAAGTTAGGCCCTGCAGCTCTTGTTGCAGTCTGAGCCTGGGCATATCCTACAAACAGCTGTCTTACTTCAAAACATATTTCTTGGAAACAAATATTAGATAAACGTATTTTAGAACAACAAGCACCCAACATGAATCCAGTTTAACTACATTTCTACCATTTCACAATTATCTAGACATGTCTATTTTCCTCTGACATCCTCACTCCCAGCAGGCTGTGGAGCCCAAGTCACAATTTCCCTTTTCCTACTGTCCCTCCTGAGACACTCTCCATTATTGAACTCTGTAGGTATTCTTTGTTCTTCTGTGCTCACAGCTTAAGCCTGGTCTGCTGAAAACTAGATGTCTGGAAAACTTGCCAGAAGCTGGGATGCTATGCCAGGGAAGCATGACTATATGCTTGACCTCTTCCTCTGTTTGTTCCCTTCGCCTCTGCTACTGGCGGCTGTCAGGTTCCTATTACAAAACCATCTACTAGTGCCAGCACTGTCCCGTAACCAGAAGTATTAGCTGGTAAAGAACAATCTGAACCCTTTTTTTTTTCCTTTCTGCCTGTGTGTAGTCATATCTGTTGACTGAAAATCAACATATCCAAATATCAAACCTCATTCCAGTAACCAGAAGAACACACAGTTTCCATGAACATTAATGATCTTGAGGGCACCTCAGAATCCACTAAATGGCTAAATTCCATATTTAATTCTGAGCTGGAGTCTAAATTTACATGAGCTGGAATATAAATATGGGATAAACAATTGTCCTCAATCTATGGTGGATGTATCCATGTACTCCGAACTAGGTTGGCCATCTCTGTACTGTGTTCCATTGCTGATACAGACGTGACCCAAAATAGATGGGATTCTTCACAGAGAAAGGCACTTTACATGTTTCTTCTAAAACTGGACTTCACTTCTCTTGCAAACAATGACATAAAAAACTGGGGGACTGATGGAAGTTGAGAGTTCCTAGGAGACCTACTAATTCACTTCTAGAAATGGGGAGAATTTAGAAATACATTATTCTCTTACAGATTAAATTCACTACTTCACCGATTGACAGAACAATGCCTATGCACCAGTTAAAATCTATTTAAACTGCATTTTGAGAGCTTAAGTGAGGCTTAAATGATGCCTAGGTTTTGTGTTAGCTTTCTGCAGAGAGGATGAATCTTACCCTTATGTGAACTAATCAGTTTTGATGTTCTCTCTTCCATTTAAAATCAGTGAATTATTGATCTTTATGTGTACAGTAACTTCTTCAAGCATATTTTATATGCAAATTTATATTAACATGATAACAACATCTATAACATAGACTGAAATAAATTATGAGGTACTGTGTAAGGAATTCTAGCCATTACGACCTATCAAGTCAAAAATCCAGTGAAATTTAAAAAAATATTATGCCCTTTAAATACATATTTACATAATAGACTGTAATGGCTCAGAAAAAAATCTCTTACGGCAAGTAAATAATGCATTATTTTAGATTTGTCTAAATACATATGCACATGTATTTACATATTAACATGACAGGTTGCAAAGATACTGAACGAACTGGTTTGTATGATCTTGTATGCTACACGAGTGTTTTCAAACAGTCAGAAGAGAAAAATTTAAATCACAGATAGACACCTCATATTCAAGCAAAGACCTGATTTCCTACTCCTCCTGAAAAACTTAGCACTTATGCTCAATTTCAAATCAATATTCTTAGGCTTTCCAAAAATTTATTGTAGATATGTTTAATTCAAGATCTTCACAGTACCTACATGTTGACTTACTATCAGCAATGCCACTAATCTGCAAGAGGAGATGGTAGCATTTACAGGTAAGAAATTCAGATTTAAACCCTGACATAAATTTTAACTGGCAATAGATTTCGTGATTTGAGTTATAAAAGGTGGAAGATTGATGATTAATTTCAATGGATATTCTGAAAATGTTGACCTTGCAAAAGCCATAAGTTTGTGAGAACATATCTACTCTCTGTCATCCACTTCAACATCACTTGTGTCTCATCAAAGTTTATACTTCTTATTCAGAAACCTAGAAACACTGAAATGTGCATAGAGTTTACTTGGATGAGTAGTGACACAGAAGCCACTACAAACTCTTTAGTGATCAGAAATAATTTGCATATTAAAGCATTTGACACCACCTCTCTCTCTTTTTAGCAACTTCAACAAATGTTCTGTTCCTATGTCATGTAGCAGATAGCTAGACAGATTAGGAGACACGCAGACAGACAGAAGAACCTACCGTGACTCAGTCTATGAGTCTACACAAGATTCTTTCAGAGGCTCAGAAAAATACTTCCTTTTGACTGTGAACAAGTGCTGGTGCATCACTGTAGCTATAGTCTGACAGAAACTTTGTAGCATTTTGTGAAGATAAAACATCTACTCCTCATATCGTCAGTGCACTGAAAGTCTTTGTATTTGAAATAAAAATAATAGCGACAGTTAAGTATGCTAATGTCCATAATCATTGTAAATTATAACTGTCAGTGGTCACAAACCAACCCAAAGAAAACATAAGGTAACAATTTAGCCTTATATTACTACTTTCAGAGAAGAATACTCATAGGAAACTTCAGTAGTATGGGGATTATAACATATGTTCCAAAAATATAATGTTTTGGGATTCATCTTTTTCCTTTTTTTTCCCCCGAAATGGAATATTTCCATATAAAGCACTGCATGCAGAATTTTGCACTCAGTTTTCGCTGTTGAAATTATACCACTCTCAATTTACTGTTAGTGAAGATGTGCATAGTGATTTTAATTCTGAATGGAACACTGGAAGGTGCCAGGAAAGCAATAGCTTTAGTCTACAAATAATAGCATCCAACCACAGGGGAGAAAATGTACCCTCCCGCCCGAAATATATAGTAAAAATTATGCTGAAATTGCAAGCGGTTTCTTATCTTTATGATCTGGACAGTGTGTCTCATTTTCATTTTCTCTCACACAAAGACAGATTGAATGCGTAAAGACAGTTTCTTACAGTTTGAAAAGAGGCACAAAAGGAAGCTATATTATAAATTAATATGAGAAGTCAAAGATTTGTTGACTCAAGCTGCGTTAAGAAAGATGTAATTTTGGACTCGCTTTTTAGGAAACTGCAATCTCATCAAAATGTCTTTTATATAAAAAGCAATATTCAGGTTTTTGGTCTTCCCAACATGCACAAAGGTGAGACATGCTATGGACATTAATTTTTGCTTGTTTATCTTACATTGTGTCATTTTATATTCACAATCCCATATTTCCATAATTGTTCACAACTTGAAAAAGAAATAGAGAAAAGGAATAGGAAAATGAATATAAAAGAGACACTTAATTAAAGAGCTCATTTGATTATTCACTTTTCAGAAATACTTGATGACAAATCTTCTATATTATAAAATATACATTTTGCCCAGAAGATGAATCAAAATGATGATATCAGGACAAAGAATGTATTCAAATACACAAAAATATTTGTCCGGGTGTGTAAGGACTCAGAACTGAAATTCCAAACTCTGTGTTTGTTGTCGAGCTTATTTACATTTAGTCATTTCTTGGCTTTGGGTTTTTTTGAGGGGGGAGGGAAGTCCAATTATTAGTATTCATATTGTTTCCTGGAAGAATTAAAAAAAAAAAGGCCATAGATTTTATGTCTATAAGTAAAACTACTATATTCCTTCTGTATGTTCTAACTGCCCTCCAAACAATTACAGAGTGGAGACTTGGCTGTCATTCATGTGTATCTATTCCATTGTGTGAAAAGAAAAAGAAAATGGTTGCCCATACATTAGCACACCACCCATGGCTAGTGCAATGACAAGATAGATTAGGATGTATATTAAATCTCACACATGACTGCTTTTCTGTATCAAGGTAAAAAACACTTGCTCTTACATACATTAGGGACTAGTGCTGGACTGACATCTACATTAATATTGACAGCATATCAACATTTTTTACATTAACTGAGTCAATAACTAGTCTAAACCTGGTAAAACTTAGATAACAAAAATGAAGAAAATATCTAGCAAGCAGCATTAGATTCTTGTATCTAAGAAAAGAAAATTAACCCCCAAATACTACATTGCTTTTCTGAATTATCAATCCTACAGCAATACATCAACCAGTGTATACAGCTGTGACTTGGTAATCCAATCTCATTTGTCAAACAAGAATACTAGTAGATAAGGAATGCTTCCAGGAAAAGAAAACCCTGCACAGACAATAACATAAATATTATATACATAGGAGGCTGATTATACAAAGCTGGATTAGCATCTTTGTATTACTTCACCTCCTAAACATTACTTTCACAGACATGATGAAATTGTCAGGCAGTAATCCCACTTCCACAATAGCTGCTCGTGACAAATGCACACAAAACCTGCACAAACTCAAGACTATTTTTGTATTTTGCAGGGGAGTTAAAATGTTTACTTGTGTTTTCCATGTTTGGAAATACCTTTAAATCAAAACCGCTATGTAGGTTACCTAACGAAAGAGATTTCATTATTTACCTTTGCTGTAAAATCTCTGGTAAGCAAGTAGTCACTTCTCATTCCAAGCTAATGTCTTGGTTTCATTAAAAATTAAATGTTGTTTTGCAATTACATCTAGGTATTTTATACTTTGGTTTTTGAAATATATTATCTTTCCAGTGGAGCTCAAAAAATACTATTAATGCTTGTAAGGTGCCCACACATGTTATGAATGTGCACATGAATGCTGGGAGATAAAAATGTCCATTCTCCCACATGCACTGTGCTTACAGTGTTAGTGAAAGGGGAGAAATGCTAGGAAATCAATGCACAAAAACTTTTGGAAACAGTGTCCATTAGAATCAGTTATTGGCCCAAAGCTGATATGTAAATGGTTATCATTTCAATCTTAGCAATTTGGTTGCTACAGTTGGAAGCATCCCAGAGCATTATTACTCGGCAGAAACAAAAGCATAGTGCTGCCATGCAAAGTTTTTAGATTGTAAGCACACCAACGGGCAACATTTCAAGTGATACTCTTCTCAGAAGTCAGAGAAGCTATTGCTTAACCAACTTTCTCACTAAAGTCTACCTTTTCCCTCTGCTCTAGTGTATTGCGGAAAATGATGAGGGCTAAAGTGATGTTCTCAGCAACATTTATCTCTAAATGATCCCGTCTTTCATTTATGTAGGTCCTTGAGAACAGTGATAAAACAGGCCATGAAAAATCTAGGCTTATGGACATGAGCTCTTCCATTATGCAATACTATGGGTAAACAATGGGCAGGAAGAAGAGGCCCCTCTCTACTGTTCCGCTAATGCTCTTCTAGGCTCTTCTAGCTAAACATATAAATGAAAAAGATGCAGAGAAATGCCTGTCACAGAATTGGAACTAGCACTCTAGTGCTTAAGATGTTGACAGCATTCAAGCTGATTAATTAATATCAGTAAAGCCCACTGAAAAAGGTTAAAAGAGCACTTTAACATGCAGTGATATTATCATGATCATTAGGATGGCATATTTCTGTCTTTGCTAATGTATCTTCTTTTATCAGCTCAATAAACTGATGTAGGAGTGCAATTTTTCAATTATATTTTCATAAACAGATGGCAGAATTTAACAAATTAATGTTTAGAATAATGGTACCGTTATGAGGCTTCTACTTTTACATTTTTTGCTCTGAAGTTTTTGATACCAAATCCCAATAATGCCAGTCTCCTTAGTTTCATATTCCTAGGTTACTGTATAATGATCTCTGATCTGATGGTTTCAATGTGAAGAGATATAGGTGACTGTAGGTAGTAAGCCTAATTTATTAAATAATAGGGATATTAATTTGTTTGTCAAATTTCGTAGACATTTTAACAAAAGCTTAACGTCCCTGATGATTATGCTTTTGAGCTAAAACACGCTGTTGCAGGGCAGAAATGATAGAAAACGTTGCAGAATGCATCTTTTGTTCCTAAATTTTGTTTCTAACAAGGGCTAAATGATGCCCCATTTATAACATTTTCAATTCACAGAGTCCACATGTGGCCACATCCTAGGACTGCCAGATACAGTGTACGTTTCAGAAAGCTAAACCTCATAAATCTCTAGAAATTCCTCACATCTATTATGTTTACCTTCTGCTGCTGATGAGCCTGTTGGGCTCTGTACAGAGGAAATTACAAGCGCTCCAGAAGATTTGGCAAGAAGATGCTAGAAGAAACAATGGGCAAAAAAAAAAAATCTTAACTGAAACATCACATCCACCTTTGGCTACCATTTACATATTTGAGATTATAGCTAGTAAAATGGAAATTCCATTGAAATGGAATAAATTGTTTTCAAAAATCCCTATCTGATTAGTGTTAGTTATGTCTGAAATTAAACGTGTTAAGCTACACTCAGCGTAA
>Ga0065711_1036608_pt1 | contig 20805 bp, 13 predicted proteins | sample Hoacrofraction12_FD_59098 | JGI IMG/M metagenome (GOLD analysis project Ga0065711, IMG submission 59098) | Hoatzin crop microbial communities from Cojedes, Venezuela - Epithelial fraction 12 v2 (version 2) | ecosystem: Host-associated > Birds > Digestive system > Esophagus > Crop | place...
TTCGGGCCCCTCACTACAAGAAGGACATTGAGGGGCTGGAGCGTGTCCAGAGAAGGGCAACGAGGCTGGTGAGGGGTCTGGAGAACAAGTCTCACGAGCCGAGGCTGAGGGAACTGAGGCTGTTTAGTCTGGAGAAGAGGAGGTTGAGGGGAGACCTTGTCGCTCTCTACAGCTACCTGGAAGGAGGTTGTAGTGAGGCAGATATTGATCTCTTCTCCCAAGTAACTAGTGATAGGACAAGAAGAAACAACCTCAAGTCACACCAGGAGAGGTTTAGAATGGATATTAGGAAAAATTTCTTCACTGAAGGAGGTGTAAAGCATTGGAACAGGCTGCCCAGGGAAGCAGTTGAGGCACCATCCCTGGAAGTGTTCAAAAGACATAGATGTGGAACTTAAGAGATATGGTTTAGCGGTGGAATTGACACCATTAGGTTAATGGTTGGACTTGGTGATCCTGAAGGCCTCCTCCAACCTAAAGGGTTCTATGATTTAGGTCTCCTGTTCTCTGCTGGTTCTCCGAGTGACACATAACAAATTAATGACAGCAGCATTTTTTTTCTTCTGTTGAGATGACACAAAGTATCTGGGCCTTTCACAAGTGCATTACACCACTGTAATGTGGCCGTGCTCCTAGCCAGCTGGCTTTTTCCTTACTCTGCTGCAGAATTTTGTTATACTCCTTAATCTCAATGAAAACAGGCCAACTTCTCAGCAAAGGCTCAAAAACACAACTCAAAGTATGCAAGTTTAAATAAACCTACAATCAAACAAAGGCTGTTCCAATTAACCTCCATAGCATGAAAGATTCTGCACACACACAAAGCTTTCTGGGCAGATCCTCCATTACATTAAAGGCTCACAGCGCAGCAAGAAGTTGCCAGGTGGCAATGGTTTAAAGCCATGAAGACAAGTAAGGCACAGAGCACAGCAAACATGCATCTGCAAGATCGTGCTACAAGATCTGTTGCTTCAGTGACTTTTCACATTCGGCAACCTCAGCTGCAAAAGGGGTTCAAAACTTTGTGCTGGGTTCAGCCTTACCGGTTTTGCAGCTTGCTCTGCAGATCCTCCAAAATGTCTGTAGATTGTTTATGGTAATCCAGTGCTGCTTCTACAAACACAGCCAACTGGCTAACTTGTTCTACCTGAAATATTGAGAGGAAAATAGTTATAAGAAGCCTGAAGTACACTCAGCTGAAGGATAAACAAACAAATAATTCAAAACAGACCTGGTATCTCAGAAGACCATGATACCTTGTGGAGGCTATTGATAAAGAGCGTATGTGATTCTATCAAAGAAATTGCCACTTGGAAACTGAACAAAACTGAGGTGTAACTTGTAGTTCACTAACTCAGGGCTGGGTCCTTGAGTCATTTCCTTTCACAATGTGCAAATCCCTTCTGCTTTCAACTTTCAAGCCAGCTGCCTGTCACCACCCCAGCCCAAAAGGACACGACCCCTTAGCAGGTGAAAGAGGGGCTTTTCTGACCAGCAAAGCTGGAAGAAATCACACTGTGACAGCTCTTATGAGTCAGACCCTGCAGTGTTTATTAGCGATGTTTACAAACTACAGTTCTGAAATGATCTGGACTTACCTCACTAGATGGCAGCATTTATAAACTAATAAATGAAACATGATTTATCTACTTGGATTTAAAAAGTATCAGCCAATCATTCAAAAATATGAATGCTGAGGAAAGAGAGAATGCGAAGGAGAAAGAAAAATCAAAATAGCTTTATTCATGAGGTAACAAATAATCTCATTCCCCTAACACAAACTGAAAAGTTCAAGCTGTAGTGGGGATGGAGCAGTAACAGATATTTATTTGTCCTCTTCCTTTAAGACAACGTTAAGAAGACAGACCCCAAGAAGTCTGACAGGTTTCCATTCCATCATGATGTCTTCAGACACTGGATCACAAGAAGGTATCCGAGTTAACTTTCTGCAAATGTTTTATGGACCCACTGCAACTTCATGCTATACTTTGTCTGCTTTTACTCAGTTAAAAAGATTATTAGAAATGCTGCTGGGACTCCAAGAGAGCCAAACATTGTCACATAGCATACAGAAATGAAATGCGCAGAACCGAATCAACAGCCGATACAATTCCACCACAGTCAGAAGAGAGTAATGTAAACCAGCTGGGGACAATGCACAAAATGCCTGGGGTTTGGATGGCGTGGTCAGAGAAAATGGATAGACGAGGGCTGTCCAAACAAGAGGACTAACAGCCAGGAGGAATATGAAATTGTGGATTAGAAGAAGAGACAGAGATTGGGAAAGAGCCAGGGAAACTTGAGGGACTAAAAGCCACTTAGCAAGAGGAGCCTGGGACTGGCTGAGCGGGAAAGGCAGGAAGATGGATCTGATAAGAAGTGCATGCAACAGTGTCTATGTGGGAGGTCTGGAACTAGCTGTGCAAAAACCTGCGAAAGAGACGTGGGTCAGGACTGAGTCTGGGAAAGGCACCTGGCAAGATGGCTGGGAACCAGAGCTCAAAGATTGCAGGACAAGGAGATCAAAAAAGGGAGACATTTGGGGAACTGGAAAGGATGGGAAGGAAGCAATTACAGTTAAGATCTCTGCAAACCCAGTGAGACATCTGGGGTTAGACAATCAGGCTGTAATGAGAGGTTTGAGGAGGACAGACAGACTGGGTCAGCACAGAAAATGGCAGGGAAGGAACACAGAGTTTTCTTTAAACAGAATAAAAAATGGGTATGGAAAAAACCTCAGAATGACATCCAGTTCACTCCCTCCCAAAGGCAGAATTAGTTATACTAGGGAGTATAACTCATCAGTTCTCTAGCGGCTCAGGTAAACCATCTTAATCCATGCACTGTTTTACCCTCAGTTTGGTGCTATGACTAATGATAAACACTATCTGAAACACTTCTCAGCTGCTTATGCAAGGCAGAATTATAAAACACCTACACTGCAACCAGGCAATTGGTAGAGCCTACAGTGGAACAGTGTGCTGAAATTGTTGATAGAGGATGTTACATTTTTTTGCTGCTTTCATACAACTTGCTGACTTACACACTGCTGTAACAAATGTGTCCCACACACACAGTTCAGGAGCTACAGGCTAGTTTATAACTGGCCTTTACATGGATGCGCACAGAGGGAGAAGTTGCTTATAGTTAAATCTTCCCACTTTACAGCTCCTCCTTGTTGCAGTTTTCTCACAGAAGCCAGCATGCTTCTTAGTTTCTAGGTGTGTTTTCTATGATAACACATCTACAGGAGAAGGAAAGTTTTGGAATAGCCCCAAATAGGTCCAGTTCTCTTTTCCTACAATTCTATGATTACATGGGAGAAAGCACATCCTGCTACTCCTCTGTGTGTGGACAGAACAGAGAATTATCCTGAATGAGCTCAGCTGCTCCTTAATTAGGCATAATTTCATGATGAACCTGGAACTCTGAGCCAAAGTCCAGGTATGTGAGCCCAAGCCATACACAAACTCTATGCAGCAATTTTCAGAGCCAAACAGTAATAATAATGATTTTCAGAGGTAAAATAATTCAGAGACTTCAAATCAGCATCAAAATTTTGACTATAAGTGAGCTACAATTCAGAAAGCGTAAGGCACATACCCTTGTTTATAGTTTGAGCATCAGGTCTGCAACTATGTTGATGTCCCAACCTTCTCCCTCCCACTGATCAAACTGCATTCTTCTCTCAGATAGTTCATTGCTCAGACTATTAAACTCTGTGACAATCTTGTCTGAGCCACAGTATCTCCAGAAGAAATTCCTGAATTCTTGTGTTCTCCCATTTACTGCTGTGCTTTATATTCCTCTCTGACAGAAGGTTAAGAGAGGAAAGAGGCACACTTTCTGCCTTCAGACCTTACCTCCTATGAAGGATGCGACAGGCTTTATCCAGTCCCACACACATTGCCCTCCTGGATGTACTGCAGCAAACAAAAATGCAGGACAGACTTACATCATTTTCTAAGAAATTGAACATGCTTCTTTCAGCCAGTTCCTTTGACTCTTCAAATTTTTCTACTGCTTGTTTAACTTCTTCATCTGGTATCTTTCCAAGACGCTTCTTTTTATAATCATAATCCAAACGGCGTCCTTCTAGTTTCTTCAAATGATGCTAAACAAGACAGAACATCTATGAGAAGAGGTCCAAACAGGACATGCCCAAACACACACATTGTGGTTTAAGGAAATTTCAGTTACGGGTGCAATATATGCAGAATCAAAGAAATACAAGGCTCAGAGATTATCTGGTCCATCCCCTTGATCTAAAGCAGCATAAGCTAAGTCTAAGACTGTATACCTGAATGAAATTTTAAAGTGTATAGACTTTAAACAGCCACTTGTTAACACCTGGGGAACTATCTCGATTTGCTAAACTTAGGCATCCAGCTCACAGACTTCACTAAATGTGCGACACCTCAGATTGTCTAAATTAGAAGCAGGATCCAATCTAAATATATGTGTGTCCCCATATTCTACATTTAATTCAATTTTACCTCTTTAATTATTTGCAATATGACAGCTAAAAGTTAAGGGGTTATTTTCCCCTTTCATTCCATTCGCAGCGCTCCAACAAATCTTGTATTCTTGCTTTCTTTGTTAGGTGTCAAATTGACACATCTATCTGATGTAACTACACAAGCTTTTCTGTTGCCAAAAATCCTGGGACTGACAGACTTGCAAAATGGACTCAAAGTGACAGTACAAAACGCTCATTAAAGCTAACATCATGCAATTTCTTTTCATCAGTTCGGAAGAACTACAACTGAAAACAGTTATGTACCACAGGAGGCAGCTACAGACATCAAGACATTATTATCTTTTTGCTATGCTTTCCACATCCATTTATGTGTAAACACATAAAATAACTTTCATTTCTGCATTTCATCAGGGTTTTAACTTGCTTATTACCCAAGTCTATTGGAATCAACAGACTCAGACAGAGACTGCCTGGCTTTCTTTGAATTGTCACATTGTAAACAAAAACACTGAAGAACTTAACTGTCAAAGTTAAAAATGTGTTTCTCAGGTTCCTATATTTTTCCTATAATGGCATATGGCACTTTAACATTTTATGGCACTTTTCAGATTATTTTGTGATTGCCCTGAATAGCCTTTTTCAGCAGTTATATTCATCCTCCACTATGAACGTCTTTAGGCTGACAGAGAAAGCAAGATAGGATAATCAGTCACAGTAAATCACAGCCCTCTCACATATTCAGAATAATTAATAAAAATGTTGGTTAAAATAAAACAGTAGAAAAAAAGGATTATAATTTTCTTCACTATCCTCCTTGTAATGAATGTATAAGCAATATAGCAAACCGAGTAAGTTAGACAAGTGAGAAATAGCCAGGCATTGATTTTAAGCAGATTTCATCACTGTTTTGCTAGAGAGACAAACTTACATGCGGTGAAATTTATTTACCTTACTGCTTTCAAGAAAAATATCTCAGGGAACTAGAGTCTGATTGCTGATTGACTCTGATTATTGATAAGTGAAGCTTTACCCTGGAAAACTTACCCCAATCTCTTTTAAATCTTTGTCCTGCAATAACTGCAGAGGATCAATAAAGTTTTGTTTGACGTTAATATCAAGCGAGTCCTTCACCTCTGCCATTTGCTTCATGCTCTCACCAGCATCCAGTAGTGCAAGGCCTATGGTGAAGAACAGGCTACTTATATCTCAATATATGTAAAAACAGAAAATTTGTCTTATGTAACAGCTATTTCAAATAGGTATCTTTGTGTCTGCTGCAGGCCCTTGAAAAGTGGGGGGAAAAAAAAAAAGCAAGCTATGCACTTGCTTGTCCCCTACAGAAAACGAGATCTAGAAAATTTTTGCTCCGAAGCATACTCTTCCCTCCCTGAAGGGCATAATAATAATAATAATAATAATAATAATAATAATAATAATAATAATATTTTCCCTACTGTATTGCATAGGTTACAAATCTCCTCCACTTTGAGAACTGCAGACCAAGCCGATCAATTTCTACAACTTTAGTGATATTATTAAATACACAAAAAGTGAGTAACTTTTTAATCACAAAATCACATTCTACAGCTTCCTTACATACAGCGTGTTTTTTTCCCAAACCTCCTTTTGGTTAAAATTGTTGCTGCTTCTTTAAAATCACCTATTTAACATAGCTGTAAACTTCCTTAAGCATGTAAGTATCAGCAGGCAGAACAATGTTTGAAATGTTCTTTCCCCGTTTTTAGTTTTATTTAGCATCCCCATCGCTTTTGCAAAAGCACAAATACATCCAGCTCGCAGATGAGTTGTGCCACTTCACTGTTTCGTGAGGAGAATAAGCACGTCTTTGGCTATCAGCAGCATCTTTCCCTATGCAGCACCTACGTGGGCTCGAGTGCGAGGTTCCTACGCCTACACAGCTGTTACTACTTCAAGACAACCACTGCATGTAAAATTGTAGGCATTAACCACAGCACGTAACAAAGCCAGCCAGCCCTGTATTGGCTTCTGCACGCTGTCCCAGCCCATACCACTCTCTCCTAGCCCCAGTTCCCTCTCTTCCCCCAAAACAGCATGCTCCTTTTCTCATGTATTTCTCCCTGGTTCTCTCTCCATCCTAGCCATATCAAAAAGGACCCACTGAGTAGCTCTGTGACAATGCTTCAGATTCTTTCCAGTCAAGCCCACACACTATGCCTGCTCAGCAAGCAGGGCCTCTATCACGATTTTGGCTATGAAGTACCAGCATATGTTAAGAGGAAACAGGTAAGATTTGATTTACCTAAGAATTGTAACATGGCCAAGCTAGAGTTCAGTTTCATGAAAATAAGAAAACGCATATCTAAAATGCACTGCTCCAAAGCACAGAAATACCAGATCATTATAAAAAAAAAAAAAACCAAAAAAAACAAAACAAAACCCGACACCCTAAGTTACTGTTTATTTTTTCCTGTGAGAAATTTTTCCCTTAGTTTACTTCTCAAATATAAGGTAACCATTTCTATTTAAAGGTTAAAAGAAATACAGTGCATCTACGAATCAGCCTAAATTATTTAGGTTTGGCCACTTAGAAACTAAAATGGTTATGATAATAATATGAACCACCAGACAGCATCGGTAACAGTGTTATCAAATCCACCTGCAGTAGAGGTGGACAAATACGCAGAAGCATCATGTTTTGTTAATTACATCAACCACCCCTGATCACTGTACTTAATTTTCCTTCTTACCTGCAGTAGCTATTTACATAGGTTATGTCACTGAGTAATACTCTGCAAAGAACTTTATGCTGAAATATTCACAGAGGAGATACATCAACTCACCAAACATAGAATCATCGCCAAGCTCTCTGCCATACCGTATCATGCAGTCTCCTAGGAGTCCCTCTGTCTGGGGATAGCCTGTGGTTTTAACTTGTCCTCTGATCTTTGACATAGTGTTCAGCATTCCCAGCCTGGCTCTGTATGCTAAGAAGGACGTAAAAAAGACATAAAAGTTATAAAAACGCTTTTAAAACTGAAGTATTTAAAGCAATTAATCATCTAACAAGCAGCATCATGAAGCAAGTGATTAAGCTGGTCTGTAGATTCATAAGCTTTTTGTTGTCAGTACTTTACAGTCAAAAGTTGGAATAAGATTCCATTCAACAACATGGGTCATATGAAACTGTTTTTTATTCCCATTTATTTATCATTTCTCCAGGCAGATATGTAGTGGGAGTGCTTCTGTGGATACTCACCAATACTCACACTCCTTTGAATATTCCTTCTTGTGAACTCTTTGATTCGAAGTATTGCAGAAAGCAAATGTAGAATAGATATAAGCACAACAAAAGCCAATTTCACGCTCTCTTTCTCCCTCTCTTGCTCGTGAGAGCTTTGCAGAATTTCCCTACCTCTTTTTATTTATCTACTTCCAGTAATCAAGACAGTAGACATTTATTCTGCAGAATGTCCTGGTACACACAAACTAATTTATTGTTACCCTGCACATATCATGACGACTCTCAGTTTTTCCAATCTACTCCTTACTATATCACTCAACAGCTTCTTCACACAGTAACCATGGGCAGGGCATTCCTGAGGAATGTGGGCCATGCTGACTAGCTTCATCTTGAACTTGCCAGCTGGGCCTCAGAAAGGACTGAACCCTACCATCCTTATGTAGGTACAACCCATTACACTTCAGGAATGCGGGTCTCATAAGGTACCCACAAGAGACAGCTATCTCTGAAGTCACTGGTGTAGCTGACTAAACAGGATTTCAGTCAGATCGTTCTCAAAAAATGAACGTTCTTCCAACAGCTGGTTTGGACAGTGAAGCAAGGTCATAACAGACAAACTTTGTGACTGACTGCAAACATAAACATGTCTTCTTTCTTGTTTCTTAAAACTACATTTGAAAAACCTCTATTTACTGATGATCCAAAATCCACTGAGACCTAGCAGTGTCCAGAACATGCAAAACCTCATTCAAAATACTGGATAACCGAGTAACAGCCCTCCCTGCCCACGGCTACATAACCACCAGTAGCCTATGGGCTGAATTCAATGGCTTTTTGTATCTCTGCTAAAAAAAAACCATCGGCATTCTCTTCACTTTCGGGATCCATATCTCACTCCAGGAAATCCAGCACGAATGTGACACCCATAAGCTTCACAATGACAACTTAACTAGCTTTTATTTACCTAGGATGAATTCCCAGGTAAGAAGACAACATTCAGCAAAATCCAACACCTATTGTTCCAATCCTACCTGGATTCGGCTGAAGATACTCTGTGGATTTGGACAGAAGCTCCGCTACAGCTTTATTAGTAATATCAATTTTCTGAAAAAGAAAAGTAACACAGTTGGCAAAAATCAGATTGATTACTAGAAAATTTATCATTTTATTAGACATAATATACTATTCTAGCTGATCACAAAATTTTATTTAAAACAAAGCAAGTATTGTAACTTAAAATAAATATCCATGACATAGTTATGACAGGACTTTACCAAAAACATATTAATTGGCATGTAGTACTGGTAAGGAAAGAAGGTTTATATCAAAACGTGGGCTTGCCTTTCCAGCCCATCAGTCTTGACTACTGCTTACACATTTGAGACCACAAATTTCCTGCCAGCCCAACAGTTGTTATTAAGACTGCTTTTCTCCACAGGTGAAAAAGGCCGAACACATCCCTCACAATCTTGGGGTGAGGGTCATTCAAAGCAGTAGTCTGCACTGTTTTACCATTTAATAGTTTCTAAAACGCTATAAAAATCACATTTCTGGTTTGTTTCCTTTTCCCTCTGTTACTGTCTGCACGTTATTTTTCCCCTTATAATGCAGAGAAAGGAAATAATTACTCTGTAGCCAAAGAAACTGAAACCTAGGAACCTGTGTAGATCATAAATTCAAAAGTGCATGTTGGGAAGAAAAAAAAAACAACTCACACAAGACTTTTTTCCTCAAGCTGCCAACAATAAAAGCTGTGACCTAGATCTACTATGAACATTAAAAAATACACAGGAAGACAAGGGCAATTAAAAAAAAAAAGCACATAAAAGCTGCAAAAGCAGAAACTGGCAGTAACGTTTGATTTGCAAAACAACTAGTAAGTGGATAGCAAACCTCTCAATTTCCACAACAATTCATGTAAATTTCTGAATGTGGATTTAAATGGAGAAATATAACTCTGTATCAAGAGAAAATCTGACCCTAGTACTTAGATTTTTATCATGAATAATATCAGATGGAAAGGCTTCTTGATGTTTACAAAGACTCACTAAACACTGTAGACTTCTCTGTCTAACCTCCCGCCAGGCCGAGGAGAAAGGCCCCTCCTGGTGCTCCACACCATTCTTGGAGGGGTTTCTCTTCACTGTTGAGAGGTGTCAGTGGAACCTGCTCAGACAGAATTTGTGGACATCTCTTCTTCCTTGGCTGAGCTGAAAAGGCTCAAGCATAAATTTGCATTTATCCTTGTACATTTCTCTTTGGAAGCACATAGTGGGGTTTCCATCCCAGGCAAATCTACAGTACCATTCTATCACTTGACATGTGAAACATTTTTGATTCTGCAATATCTTAATATTGAAAAACATGTTACTTTCCTTACCCTTTCCATCTCTTGAAATTCTTCATCTAACTTCGTTCCTTCTGCACCACTTATTTTTTCACTGAACAACTGTAAAAAAATAAATTTAATTAAAAAAATATATATTACTATTTAATTACAGAATAAATATCTCTGAGAGTCACAGGAATTCATGCCAGATTAGAAAATATGCAGCAACTATTTGAGGGAACTGTGCAAGAGAAGAGTAACCTTAGTCTTGGAATTGAAGCACTCATTTCAAGAGAGACAAAGATACCTGACATGAATTTACAACAGGCAAACAAAAATTGATTTCTCATGCTTAAACGGTTTGTACCCTAAAGGCACGACCTACACCGCAGACTTCAGGCACAGTGACCAGAGTCTGGCTGCAGGTAAACCCAGAGGAACCCTTCCAAGTATGTCCCTTCAGCTCTGCACCTCTCAGTACCTTCTGGTCGCGTGTCCCACCAGGGTCAGGGATACGACTCCCATTCCTGCTGGTGCAAGTTGGGTACAGCTCTGTGGAAGGAGCAGACTCGTGAAAACTGCTGCATTGTGACCCACCTGTGTGACTGAGCATCTTTACGATGCCAAAAAGAAAAACGCCTCGCATCCTTTAAAAACTCAAAGCACCAGTTTTAAATAGAGGATTTCAGTAAACCTTATTAAGATGGCTGAAACGTTATCCAACTTCTGTGTAAAAACTCCAGGCTGCCAGACCCGAGTTGGGTCCTCACCGAGTAAATCATGGCTAGGAATGATTCAGCTATCTGCTTCTTGCAGTGCATGCCACCTGCACTGCAACGGCGTGAAAAGAAAGCCAGATCCTCACTCAGTGTGAAACAGCCCTTGAAAGCATCACTCCACTACGAGAGAAGTGGTTTAACACATATTCAACAAATATTAAACTCCTAGGATAATCCCTGCAAAAATATTACGCATTTCTCTGTTTTAATTTACTGTTATCGCTGAATCTATAACAGTGTAATGTAAAATCCAGGCCTGGCTCGGTGACTGCTGTCATTCCCCAAACCTGCCCCCAATAAAGCCTTATGTTCGTCGTCAGCACCTTCTAAAAGGGAATTCATCTCACTGAATTAAAAGGGCCTTGGAGACTTGCATAACCTGAAAATGGGTCACGGCTCTTCGCGGTGCAATGGTTCCCTCTTCTCGGCCAGTGCCTGCACCGCACAGGTGTGCGGGGAGCGCTGCCCTGCCAAAAAACAGCGGCGAGCTGATGAAGCAGAGCTGGGAGCTCAGTGGCAGCTGACCTTGCATCAATATCGCTGCTACCACACAGCCAAAAGACTGACCTGCTTCAGGGAAAATGTGAGTTCAAAGAGCCATACTGCTAATTATTTCTATTGCCTTTACAGCAGGACTCTCAATCTTTATGCTTAACACGCCAAGCAGCCCACAAACTTGTCCAGATCATTTTTCTTCCGCAGCACCGACAGAACAAGCAGCAAAGCAGATAAAGCAGAGGTGGAGAAGCCCAAGCATCAGCCAGTTCCTGGAGGTCACTGACATGCTGCTGTAAGACATCGCAGCAGCGCAGCAACCCAAGGCCCCGTGGGGAGGGGGACGCTGCCAGGTCCCTGCAGGCAGATCCAAGGGGTCCCTGAGCACGGGTGGAGGAAGGTGCAGTCTGTCCGAAACTGTGCAGCTTCTCTACACCGGCAATTTCTGACCCCTTTCTGTGCAACATTAGTTCCCAAAATAATCAATGCCGTTTTCCCACAGCCTCACACAAGTTTTCTTTCTCCATCAGGCAATGAACAGATCCATGGTTTCCTGAAACCTCTCGTGGTGATCCCTTTTCAAAGGCTGAGTGCAGGGGGGGGAATTATCCTTCTTAGGCTGAAGTTGCAAAATCCACATTCAGTAGCTACCCGTAGCTGTCTCATTACAAATAATCCATTTACATGTTGGTGAAGGATAAATGCAATGAAGAAACATGATTGCTCGACTGTGAAAGCATAATTAAATTACCGCACCAAATGACTAAAACAACAAAATATCCCACACTCGGAAAGAACAGATCCGACTGTTGTAACAAGAAGCACAAATTGATGAGTAAAAAGTTCACATACTAACAGTAATTACAGAGAGAAAAAAAAAAATCCACTGGCTGACTGGAAGGCTGATGAAGATTGTCTGAAAAATGCATTTTCTCCTCAGATACACTAGAAGTTGATAAGTTTTCAGTAAATGCCTTAGGGCATACACTATTTATCCACTGGCATCCCTCAGCTCTCCCTGGCTTACCGATGGCCATACATGGTCACACATGTCCTCACCCGAATAACAGTCTGAAGCTTCGCCTTGCTGTGCTGTCTCTGCACATCTGCTCCAAAGCTGCCACCCAGGCTTAGTTTTGGTTTCTCTTTTGAAATGCTGCAAACCTTTTCACTGTGTTTCGGATGGGTAAAATCTGATGGCACTCACAGAGGGAGAAACGATTTGCAGCAACATCAAGTCATCCCTCGCAAGGGGATCACTGGAGTTGTAAGGAAAGCACCGAAGTTAGGTCCAGAAGGCCACAGAACAACCGAGACTTCTATGCATCAGCTGTCAGAGAGAGAGAGAGAGAAAGATTCTGCATCTATAATCTGCAGAGAATAATGGAGTAATTTAATTAGTAACTTGGATGATGGGATAGAGTACACTCCCAGAGAGTCTGGAAGACACCAGCTTGGGGGGAGCAGCTGATAGACCGGATGGTGGGGCTGCTCCTCATAAGGGCCTTGACAGGCTGGAAAAAATATGCTGACAGGACCTTCATGAAGCTCAAACGCAAATGCAAAGTCCTGCACCTGCAATGGAATATCCCCATGCAAGAGTACAGGCTGGAAGCCAACTGGCTACGAAACAGCTCTGCAGAATAACACCTGTGGTACTAGTGGAAACGTAATGATGAACGTAAGTCAGAAGTATGTCCTTGAGGTGAGGAAAGCCAGCCCAATACTGGGCTTTATTAGTAACATCATAGACAGCAGGTCCAAGGAAGTGATAATTTCCCTCTATTTAGCACTTGTGAGACCAGATCTGCAGTACGTATCCAGTTTGGGCTCCCCAGTACAAGACACTGACATCCTGGGTGAGTCTGGTGGAGGGCCACTGATAGAAGCAGGGGACTGGAGCACATGCCATACACAAACAGAGCTGAGTTTGTTCAGCCTTTAGCAGAGGTTAAGTGGGTATCTTCCTAGCAGGAGCATATGAAAAGATGGAGCCTGAATCTTCTGGAAGGACAGAAGGAACGGTCACAAGTTGGAAAGAAAGAAATTCAGACCTGTTAAAAGGAAAGAAAAAAAAAAAAATCCCCAAGAGGTTGTCCAGAGAAGTTGTGGACCTCACATACTTGAAGACCCGCAAGCCTTGCCTGGACAAGGCCCTGCACAACCTGCTCCAAGCAGGAGGCTGGAGTAGATGCTCTCGGGAGTGCCCTTCAGACCTGCCTGACTCCAATTCTAATTCCATATTTACAGCAACATGTGAATGTAACCCCATAGAGCCAGCCACAGGATCTACAGACACCATTTTATACAGACACTGGAAACAACCTAACACACACAACATCGAGGAGCAAAAGCACTGACCATAGCAAGGGTTTGTTCACACACTTTCCTGGTTCTATGCAAACATTCATGATACTGCAAGCTTCTAGCCCAAGGAGACACTTCTTCAATGATATTTACTCCGAGCTCTAATTTACTTTGAAAAAAGATGACTATCTCAGTGCTCAGAGAGATACCATAAAGAATGATTCCTCAAAAACATAGAATCATTAAGGTTGGAAAAGACCTCTCAGATCATCAAGTCCAACCATCAACCCAACACCACCATGTCTACTAAACCATGTCCTGAAGTGCCACATCTACACATTTTTTGAACATCTGCAGGGATGGTGACTCCATCACTCTCCTGGGCAGCCTGCTACAATGCCTGACCACTCTTTCAGTAAACAAATGTTTCCTAATATCCAGTCTAAAAGTCTATAAGCTCTCCATGCTCCTGACAGTAGAAATTGGTATGAAGGTCTAATGGTTATCATTAAATTTTACACCACTACAGTTTATTTCATATTGGTATAATGAGGGTCAGCTTCACTATTCTCGTATTTTGAAACACAAAAGCTTTTGCTCTGTTCTTAATGAATTTAGGAGTTGTAAAACTAGCACCACCACTCTCCCAGTTAAAAGCCACAGGATATCCAATTAATTTTTAAAAATGGATGCACAAAGGAGACGGCTGCTGAGTTTTAGTTCTCTGACTATTTGCTAAGCATCATTTACATGCATTATATCAAGCCACAAAACACTCTGACCTTAAATAGAAGCATGCCCTACTGTGGGGCTGTGTAATGATGTGGTAATATCTATCATTTTTTACAAGTCAGTTAATCAAAGGTGAAACTGCTACCATCACATAGGGCACATATTCCAAGGGAAGAATCCTGATCTTCATCTCTGAATTTGGAAGCTGGGTGCCATGGATTCAGCACCTTTCCACTAGACGGGGCCACAGCCAGAATCTGGGGCTCTGAAAAACCCCAGTTCCCACCATGGGGGCCACCCACTACCTTACTATTCCACTGTCAGGTTGGAAGCTAAAGCCATCCATTAATCATATTTCTGGTGGAGCTAATTAGGTTTCCTCTGCATCAAAATTTACACCCAGAGAACAGCTGTGACATAAGAAAGATTTCTTCCTCCCAGGTGTCTGTGCAACTCCCTCCACCACACCTGACATTTTAAGAGCTAGCAGGGAGAAAAAACATAACCCCTAAATATGAACACGAACACATTTTCAAATCAGCCATTGTATTATCATCTCTCATTTGTAGTTATATACAATAGCAAACTACCTTTTATTGTAGAATTTGCATGTTTATATAATAGACCACCTTTTTGCCTGAAGAAACACTGCAGTTTGTACACAAACGCTCCTTGCTTGTAAACTCTTCCTAGATCCTGCTGTTCTTTTTAATATTGAAAAATTAAGTATGATGTATTATAATCTGACAATCCAAAAGTCTCTGGTGGGTTTATGTGGAATCTTCTGGGAAGACAAACCTGGAACAAAACAAATAGGTTTTGAAAGCAAGCCCTCCAAACATTGTGATTTCTTTTTAATTCTGTATATCCAGCTACTGTTCAAAATATAAATTGCAATTTTGTTATATAGTCTTAAATGATAAAGTATTTATCTGCTAAGGAATCTGTATTCCAAGAAATTCTCTGAGAAAACATTTTTTCCATAAACCTAATATTACGATTTTTTTCCTCACACTAGTTCTTTGTTATTCTAATTTCTTTCTAATGCAATTTTCTTTCAATTTGTTCTGTTGTAATGATGCATGAACACAGCACACAAACTGTTTACAGTTTAAAATCTACAGCTCACCAAAATTCTAAACTAAAAAAGCCCCAAGCTTTCACGTAATTTTTCAGTACTTTTAAGTATGTTAAGATTTATCCTTCTTATTGCACAGGACTAGTACATTTCTCCATTCTCACATGGATTATAAAAACGAACTTCAGAAAAATGCTGTCTTCACTAATGTTCTGTACATCATATCCACTAAATTACAATACTTTTTCATATTTCACTAAGGAAGGTTACTGAAGATGAGAAACTGCCAAAAATATTCCATATCAACTGAGCACTGATAAAACTCTCAAAACAATTACCCTATTTTTTTATATATCCACTGGGTATTTCATAATACAAGTCAATAGGATTCTTGCCAGCCAATACTTGCACACATGCTCTGACCTTCTGTTTCACTTGTTTTGCCTTTCTTTTGCAACAGTCATTAAATGGGATTGAACCATCACAATTTTTTTATTGTTATTCAACTACTGTTGAAACAAGTGGAGCTTAAGAAGTCCTCAACTAGCTAGCAAAGCTCTCACGTACAGTACTGGCCAAGAAATCATCAAATACTATTTAATGACTGAACGAAAGGTATCATATTCTATTAAAGACTTCAGAGCTTTTAATGACTCCTCACAAAGTAACAGCATTTATTTTGTTCGGAAGGATTATCTGCTGAAATTATCTTTTGAAACTTTAATGGGATGGAAAACTCCTACATTTGTCATAAATATGCACACTGTCAAATCCATGAGGGGAACCCTAGATTCTAGGAAAAATCTTTTTAACAAAAAAGCCAAAGCTATGAAAATACTTTGAATTTATTTCCCTCTCTCTAAAAAGGAAGTAAGCAATCAACTGCGAAAACTAATGGATTCATCCCAAAGTTAACACATAGAAAGCCAGGAAATAATGTAAGTATACGGCTACATTTCCCACAGAAACATGTAACTGGGCCAAACTGCAGAACCGCATTAAGATATATCTTTAAACACAGTACTCAGTACAAAATACTACATTCCAGTATGGTTAATGCATAATAGTTATGCTTCTCTCAATAAATCCCTAGAACTTCCAGTTATTGCCCTGCAGCCATTTAATTGTTTCATTTGGTGTTAAATTATTATACGTAGAGCATTTAATGAAATGTGACAATACTAACAGTTTTCTGAAGAATCTTATTAAAGACCCCCATAAACAATAGGAAGAATAAAGTGGCTGGCAAGAGGTCTTATGGCTGAAGTAGAATTTCCTTGCAGTGTTCAACCTCCCAAGGGGAGAAGAGAGATTTTCTGTTTTGTCCTTTTCCAGAATGCTCCATCAGATTAGAGAACCCAGATGTCAGCCTCTCTTCTAGACCAAAAGTAGTTAAACTGCAAATATATGTAATTCGCTGTTTTGTGTTTCTAAGTTCTGCTACAGTGCTATGTCTATTACCTGTTTTGCTATATTGTTGTATTTCACATAGATTGCTATATTTCCTGATTGCTATACTTCATATAGATTGCTAATTCCCACACTCAAAAAGAATGTTGCTACTAGTTCATGAAGTGCAGACTACCAAGGACTTGAACCTACAACACAGCTTAATGTCTTGCACCTTAGCACATCTTTAACAATATAAAGGATTACACACTGGCAGAGCCATCTGCACCAGATTTGCCACTGAGACAGAAAAATATTCTTTTAAAAAGAAGCATAAAATATTTTGGTTTATTGACTAGGTGAGCATCCAAAATGAATGGACAGCTTATAGATACCCCTGTGATTGACTCTGACATCTACTGAAGGTCTGAGTGCTCAGAAGAAAAAGAAACGCCCCACACTGAGAAACCGAACTCAGATGCACATTTTCAAACGCAGTTCTAAACAAAAGACTAAAGAAACACAGCACTTGGCCCCTGGAACAGCTGCAGAGGATGCTGAAACCAACCAGGTAGGCGAGTGGCAGCCTCTTCAGGTGTCTCCCCTGGCACCAAGAATGTCCCAAAATAGGGCCCAGAGCCATGCAGAGACAAGGGTGTCACAGCCACTGAAAGTGGAAAATCATTGTCAAATGAAACTGGGTAACATATGCCTAAAAAGAGATTTTTCTCAGGCTTGTTAAAAAAAATACAATAATGAGGGAAAACTTCAAGTTAAAAGTGCACCAGTACTTGAAGCTGTGCTTTTAATTGTATTGACACAGCTCATGCTACCCTAATGCCTTGGAGAAAATCCAAACCTCTTATTTTAGAGGTTAAGCACTAAACGATGGCAAGAACTCTTTGATTGCCTGAGTACGTTGTGTTTTCAAAGAAAACAAAAATATTCTTGCTCTGATGTACTTGAAAGAAAAAAAGACTTATTCCACCCTCCAAAACAAATAATGGGTCTACTACAAAGTGCCTATGCTTCAGTTTTGCAAAGACAGAACACTCTGGTTTACCTCCAGCAAATCATTTAAAGTTCATACTTCAGCAGGTGCTTAAGGGCTTCGCTGGACCAGGACTGGAGTGCTCAGACCTCACAGCATCAAGCTCAAAGGGTCCTCACCTTTACATGGAGTATTTTCTAACTTTTTCTTCTACCAAACTTTCAGCTAGCAGCAGCACAGATTTCTGCAAGGCACTCAGGGAAGCAGTAAAAGAGATTTCTGACAGCCACAGAGAGAAGGTGTTTATTTAAAAAAAAAAAAACAACAAATACTAATCAAGCAGCTGAATTGGGTTCTACTGATATTTAACTAAAATATGGAGTGCAAGAAGCTGCACCCTAAAAATCAAATACTTGTTATTGCTCTCATGGCTACATGAGTAGTATAAAATATCTCTAAATTCAACAACATGCGCACATTGGTATTTAAGAAAGTGAAGTTTTCTCTTTTGCTAACAGTTTATGCTTAATTATGAAATGTAATATAGTATTTTGGAATTTATGTGAGACATGAACACTGATTAAAAATTATAATCACATTGCAGATACAAAAACTAAAATAGCATTCTGACAGCGTACATTTTTATATAAATTCAGGGAGATGAAGTGTTGCCTACAATTGGATGATTCTCTTGTCATCCATTACCCATCACAAACAGCTGAAGCAGAACACCACATCCATGACCACAGGAATTCACATCCTAGTGTTTCACCAAAGATGTCTATTCCAAGATATTTAAAGCAGAAATATAAAGTATGAACTGCAGAACCTGCCTGTAATTCAAAGACAGCTCATGACTACGCTCACACTATCTTAAGCAAAGAAAGGGCACGCCCTACATCTAAACTTCCTTCAGGGATTTCTGATGGACCCAACAGCAAACCTTGTACCAGCAGCCAGCAAAATCGAAGCACCAAAGAGAGTTGTATTTTTAAAAAGATGAAGGATTTTAAATTATGTAGAAATATGTTACATTTAAGGACACACTAAGATAAACATCACTAAAATATTCCTTGAATATTTTCTAATTTTAAAAATTTCATACAGTCTACGAAAGTGAAAAGTGAAACCTGAGCCCCATTTCCTTTTCAGAGCACAGAGTTAGGTAGGAAACCCATTCACATAATGAAAAACCCCAGGCCATCTAAAGGACACCAGGAATCTCAAGGGCCTGTTTCCCAAGAAGCAAAACATACTTTTTCTACAAACAAAGAAATGCAGCAAAGTCCCGCCAGAGTGTTTATATTCAAGAAGAACATTCCTATCTCGCTAACATTTGTAAACGTTTTCTTTCATTACATGTACCTTCTCAGACAAACAGGAGCACCAAGATCACAGTACATTAACTATTTTTAGGAAGACAGATGAACTGAGTTATAAAGGGATACGCCAAATAAAGAGGAATAGAAGAGAAATATGTTTGCAATGGGACTTGCCTGGGACGTAGGGATTTGCGGGTGTCTCCATATGTGTACTTCCTACATGGTGATGTCCCACGAGCTGCTGGTGTAACATTAGCCCAGCTTCAAGCATGTCACTGTTAACAGGTCACATGCAGGTCTACATCAAACATTATCATTAAGCCTACCTTCTAACACGGAGCAAATACTTCACAGCTAAGCATGATCCAAAGTGCAGAGAAGTTCAGCCAGGCAATCAGCAGAGATCACTACAGTCAACTCCACAGCTGTCAGTATCAACAAGAACAGACCCTGTCCACCAAAACTCCCCATATGCTCATCAGGAAAAGCTACCCATTCACATGATGGAACGAAAGGTCTGCAGCCAGCACGCTGCATCAATGAACAGCCACAGCTGCTGAGCTGCAACAGAACAGCTCTGGCAAAGGCTCACAAGTGGCAGCTTCGTTTTATTTAGAAAGGAAGCTCAAATAGTGCAAGCCATGGATTCTGGGATCAAGGGAGCCCTCACAAGCACTGGTACGTACAGGAACATATAAGCAACGATAGAACTCCCCGCTGATGTGGGAGTGTCAGCACGCAATCTAGACACAGCTCCCAGAGACAATCCAAGATGTCTATCTTTCAGCAAGAAATCTCACCAACTGCTCAACTGGAGGTTCTGCTTTCAGGCTAATGGTGTTAGAGGCTCATAACTATGCAGACAAGAAATTCCCCTGATTTCAATTCTTTTATGTACAGTTCTTCTGTACCACTTCATGCGATCTCTCCTAACAAATTAATTTGCATGAATAAGGACTGCTGAAGACACCTAGGTACATGTCAAAATGTATTTAATCAATCTAACAGCATTTGCTTGGGAAACCACATCAAAGAACAAGGAAACGGCACAGAACCCAAGAACATGAGATAAACAAGGTTACTGGTGGATGAGTGCTGCCTTTTCTGCAGGAAGGACTTACATTATCAAAAAAAGATGGAAGAAAAAAACATTAAGAGTGATTAACAACAGAGATGATTTTGCATAGTCTAAACAAAAGATTCTGCCACTTGGGAGTATTATCGCAACAGAAATTTTTCATGAAAGAAGGGCATACCATTTTGACAAAGCTAACAAGTGCTTTACATAAAGATCTGCCATAGAATGTATATGAAGTGTTTGACCACTTCTGTAAGTTCCTAGCATCCTTGCAATTCTTTCTGCTGACATAACTTGTCATGATGACTTGGTCGCCATCACAGAAACGTGGTGGGACAACTCGCATGACTGGCATGCTGTCATGGATGGCTACAGACTCTTTAGAAAAGACAGGCCAACAAGAAGAGGTGGTGGAGTTGCTCTGTATGTGAGGGAGCAACTGGAATGCATCGAGCTTGGCCTGGGGGCAGATGAAGAACGAGTTGAGAGCTTATGGGTTAGAATTAAGGGACAGGCTCATAAGGGTGACATTACGGTGGGTGTGTACTACAGGCCACCTGACCAGGAGGAGGAAGTTGATGAGGCCTTCTACAGGCAGCTGC
>Ga0065711_1036609_pt1 | contig 20804 bp, 12 predicted proteins | sample Hoacrofraction12_FD_59098 | JGI IMG/M metagenome (GOLD analysis project Ga0065711, IMG submission 59098) | Hoatzin crop microbial communities from Cojedes, Venezuela - Epithelial fraction 12 v2 (version 2) | ecosystem: Host-associated > Birds > Digestive system > Esophagus > Crop | place...
AGGCGGCGCAGCCCGAGCCCCGCCACCCCCTCGGGGGAGGCGACGGCCGCCGCCATCGCCATGGCAACGCGCGGGGGCACCGCCTCCCTGCCCCGGGAGGCGGGGGTGACGTCACCGCGGGGGGCTGCTCGAGCCCGCGGCCGCCTCGGGCCCAGACGGTACGCCCGACGGAGCCCCGGGGCGGGGGTGGAAGGATAAGCGAGCGCGGGGGGGTGGGAGAGAGGAGGCCGGCGAGGGGGAGGCGGGGACCGGCGGGCTGAGGCGGGGCGGGGCGGCACCAGGTGCGGAACACTCACCCTCCGCCGCCGTCAGCCTCGCGCACACCCAGAACCCTCCGCCCGCCCGTTGCCCCGGTGAGGATGAGGCGTCCCACTCGCCGCCTCGCTCCCATTGGACGAGGCCAGCCACGCGACCGGAAATGGCGTAGGCGCCGATTGGCGGTTCGGAAGACGAATGATGCGCCACCAGTCGCGGCAGCGCTACTCGCGGCGAGGGGCGGGGGCTGAGCCCGGGGGAGGGCCTTGTGACTGCAAGTAAAGGGCAGGGAGGCCCTGATTCCCCCGTCAGCCCGGGCGGGAGCGGCTCTGGTGTGCGGTTGCTGTCTGTCAGGCAGGCGCCTGCGAGAGAGCGGGCGGTGACCGTCGGCTTCCCCGCTGCCTGGGTGAAGTGACGGCCACGGCTTCCCCGAGGGGAAGGCGCCGCCCGATGAGGAGCCGGGCCTGGGGCTGTAGAGAGCGAGGGTGGGAGCCGGCCCTCTCCCGGGCTGCTGGGCCTCCGGGCCGCTTTTCTCACCCTCCCCTTCCATAACTTCCTCGCAAACGGCTGTTTCCACCGAGCAGAATCCAATGAAGAGCGAACCCGGAGTCTGATGTGTTTTGCGTAAGAGTTTGGATGGGTTTTGCTACCTCACGACTGCTGATGTCTGCCTGGAACAAAATAAAATTCACTGGTTACAGATAAAGGTCTTTCGTAATGGACCTGTCAGGAAATCTTCACACCAGTCAGGTATTTTACATCACCCTCCTCGGGTGGGCATTTGAGTCTCGTGTACTGTTACAGGAATATTGAGTTTCTATTAATTTTTGCCCATTTCGCTGGAAAGGGGGCTCAACATCAGTTCTCCCAGCGTTGGTTTCCTAAAGCTACGTTCCCAGAAATGAGGGCAACTGCATCTAAATCCCATTTCCTTTGTAGCTTCTCCGGTGGTCATTACCATCAGCCTCGGGAACCAGCTGCGCACGTGCATGCCACTTTGTTGATTCCAGTCCACGTTGCTTGCAGTTCCCAAATTGCCTTCTCGCTTATGGCCCCTGCTCTTCTGTGCAGGACTATGAAATTAGACCAGATGTTCTTACGGTCTTATGTAGTAAAGTAGGTTTATCTTAGCTGATGCCTCAAATTCTTATTTGCAAAGGTCAGCTTTTTCAAGTTTAAACTGTAAAATTTTTATAAGATTACATTTGCTCTTTTTGCAGAATTCAGTAAAGAGTTTTCCCCGATCTCTTGCTCAAGCTCCAATGTGAGAAGTGATAGGATATCTTTTATATAAAAGATTCTCCAGCCCCCTGTAGATGAAACAGATCTCAGCTCTACCTTTTTCTTTTCCTAAAAGTGAGCACAGCATGTAGTTGTCACAGAGGTTCCTGCTACAGTGGGCAGTATCATTTGTTCTCTGCAAACCAGCTGTTGGAAAATCACCTGCTTTAGCCAAACTAATCTTTTGAAGGGAATTTTTACAGATTAAGTTTCTACAGTTACTTTCTCTGCCACTGATATAATTCAATAGCCAAAATATATTTCAAAGCAAATAGTAACTAGTAATAGATTACTTACACTTCTTATCATCGTTACCTTGTAAGACAAATTTAATTTGGCCTCACTCACATTTGTAGTGAATATATTTTATCCTATGGCCACCATATTGTACACAAGTTATATTGTATATTAAACATTAACAGAAATTTGAGCCATGAACTGTCGGGATCCAAACAAAAAATCTGGAAACTAACCTTTTTACCCCCAGACTTTATTCCATCTCCACTGTGTCCTGATCTTACTATCTAGGATCTTCCCCAGACATTCAGGACAATCCTTCTTGGCCTGCCTTATAATCACAGCAAGCCCTTTTATGGCTTTTTTCCCCAACAGATAACAATGTGCTTCCATTAATTTTTGTAGTATGGACTTTTTTTTTTCACAGACCAACCTTAAATTTTTTTAGCGATGCAGAAAATGTCAGGAACAAATGCAAGTGTCTTTTTTCAGCACACATTTTTGGCACATGAAACTATGTGGCTTACGGAGGTTGGCTTTTGTCTTCCACATTACCAGGTGCTTCCTCTTCTGCTGGATAAAATACAAGGAAATGTGAAGTCCACAACCCTTAGAAAAATCTTTGGCCTTCTTTCACAGATTTTAACATGCGTCCAAATCCCAGTTGCAAGTTATTCTGTTGACAATTTTTTTTTTTTTAAGTCCTTGTTGTTCTTGATGGTGATGCTGAAGTGAACCAAGGACATTTCACAAAGTACTTCTTTTGCCTCTCAGATGGCAATAGTTATATTTGAGCTAGGACAATCTGACTTTTGGGGAAGGGGAGGGCATTGTATGGAAGAGTTGTGATGCCCTTGCCTTGTGGCTGCAGCCTTTCTTGGACACACAGCATTGGCCACAACCAAAGAAGCTTTGATTTGACCTAACGTGTTCATCTTTATGTCCTGTATAAGGTGCTATGCACCTTCTGCCCCCCGTTTTCCCTTTCTCTGTCCACCTCTTCTGTCTGTTGGCTAAGAAAGAGGCAGCACAACATGTGGCTGACTCTGAGCTACACATATTTTGACTTGACCCTTCTGTCAAATCTTCTTGAAGTTGGCCAGCAGGTTCAAATTATGAAGGTGGGCTGACACTGATGGATGGACAGCGAAATCACAGAGCCCTTCTTTCTTCAGGGGGATAAGCTAAAAACATCATCAATGTTCGGTCTTACCCTGTTCTCCAGGAGAACTGGATTTCAAAACCAAATGTCTGTTTTTGCTTGTTTTTTGATGCTTCTATTTAATTTGTCACTTGCTGTCGGTGACAGTTTCCAAATTAGGCAAATATTTCTGGGTTTTTCTTATTTTCTGGTCCTCGCTCTTCTCTAGATCTGTGGTGCTACTCCAACAAAAAGGTGATCTCATTCTGTAAATCATTCCTCAGTGTACAGGCTTGAAGTGAAAGGCTTCCTTTATTCCTTTTACAAAGTTTCCAGCTGCATTTTAATGCCTAGTTTTGGTTTTGTTCTATTTCTTGTTGATTATCTTAGATTTCTTCCTGCACTCTGTCTGTGCTTTGAAGCAGACCATGCTAGTTCTACTTCCTAATTTGATAAAGAGCTTACCTGTTGCTTTAATTTATTCTGAATAAAAGTGGCTGTTCAAGCCCAGAGGCTTCAGTGAGGCTTCATCTCACTTGCTGTACTGTAATGAAACCATTAATTAAATAAAATCTGAGGTAAGAATGCAGACATGTATGCCTCCACTTAATTACTCATTGGAACTTAAAGTGTTGTTTTAGTACTGGCACCCTCCATTTCCTGAAAGAAAACTCAGAGACTGGATACTTTTTGGTTTTTTTGACCAAACATTGAGTGGCGTGATCCCTTGTGCTCAGAAAGAATAATTTAAATGCGTTCGCAGCCAGGCAGACCCATGGACATTCACACAGGTACAAACACATCCCTACAAGAAGCACTTTATCACAATGCAACTGGAACCTTCTCTTTTGACAAGGATTTTGAGAAGCGTTCTCCTCCAGAGGTGAGAGCGACACCCAGTTAGGAGCCATGTGCAAGGGTATGCATTTGCTGCTAAACTCAGCAAGTTGCTTAACACCATGCCAAGCAAATTCATTTGGCTCAGCTCAGAGAAACGATGAAGTCCAGCCTCTCTCTGCTGCCTCACAACTCCCATTTCAGAATCAGCAGTATGAACTCTTGTCAAACAGGGTTAGGGTGGGTGCTTTAGATGTGTCCTATAGTTCCTCCACTGAGGAAATTACTTGCAGAGATAAATTTTGGAGCTTATTTGAGTAAGTCGGGGCAACACAGTATGCATCTATGAAGTTCTGTAAAATCAAGCCTATGTATCTGACAACATACATTCAGATATCATCCTGGTTTGTTACAATGACGTGGACAAAGTACAAAGAAAAGGGAGAAACTGTCTGATACCTCCATTAGTTACAACCACTCCAAGACTGCTGATTCTTCTTTGTAAGATGACATAACTTCATTAAAAAACGTATAGTGAAGTAATTCAGCTACTTCACTTCAAGGCAGGCTAGAATTTGGAATTGGAGATGCTAAGCTGTGATCCTCAGGCGCAATGACAGAATATTTGATTTAATAGTAGAAGACAAGAAAAGCAGGCTTTTCATCACAGTTTAGATCTCCTTTCTAATAATTGTTTAGCTTCTTTGTGGGGCAACAGGATAGCTGCTTTGAATAAAGAGATCCTGACCCCAAAAACCCACTTAAAAGGAGACATTCCAGGCAACAAATAGCTGAAGCTATAGCTATATTATAGCTATATTATAGCTTTATTTGAAGACTCACATGCTTCTTCTATCTCTTTTAACCTAGATGAGAGAACTACCTTAAACAATAAATTCAAGACAACTTTCATGCTTAAACAAAGAATTTGGCTGGGAAGTGTGTGCGTGGCGGGGAGGAATGTTAAAGTACAGCCCTATATTGACTGTTCCAGTTTAATTTAGGAACTTCACAACTCAGTCCTGCAGTCAACAGTAAAAGAAGCTGAATACACCAACAAATACAAACAGGAATTGTGACCTGAATGACTGCATGCAAAAGGAGAAGAGCATCTGAAGGCTGTTGTAAAGGCTGGAATCGATCCACTCAGATACCACATTATTAATCCCCCTGAAAGACTGGCTGATCTTTGCAGGTAGAATAAATAAGCCTGCAGTCTTCTGCAAGCATGCTTGTTGTTTCCTCTCCTTGTCAAGAGGCCCCTCTGACTTTTAGCCAGCAAAATAATGTTTTTTCCAGATAATGAGCCACTTTACATGAGGAAAATACTCTAGCATCCTGGACCTGTCTACATAGCATTCCTTGTACTCCTGGTTGCTCAAAACCCACAGATGGTTCTTTCCAACACTCGTTCCATCACATTTCAAAAACCTGTAACTTGATGTGATGGCAATCTTCTCTCAGCCAGCTTTCACGGTTGTAACTAGATGGGGGCCAAATCATACGACACCGGACTTTTGAGAAATAAATTCAACTATGCTTTGATCAGCCATTGCCAAAATAACCACTGGCAGTAAATCCCTGCAAGGTTTTGTCTTTATTCCATGAAGACAGAAAGTGTATATATATATGGGTACTGGGTCTGTACTGGCCATTGTAGCAGTACAGTCATCTCCCCATCGACCGCTATGGGAAATCAGAGAGCCAGGACTCATAGAACAGTGGTTTTCAGGGTCAGAGATCATTTCTCTTCACGCCCACACAAAGCATGGTTCAGATTTAAATATAACGATTTAAAAGTACATATTTTGGTAAAACGGGCCAAGTTGGTGACTTAAGTAAATCCTGGACTAGATTTTCTCCACAGCTTTTATCATCTCACTGTTTTTATGGGTTTTGACCTGCATGGTTGCTCTCTGCAGCTCTTCGTAGGTAATGATTTAGTCCAAACAAAAGTTGGTTTATTGCCCTCAAGGTGTGATCCTGTTTCAGTAGCGCAATCTTTGCAACATTGTCCTCTTCAAATTCTGCGATAGCAATCCAAGTGCAACAAAGAGCGTTCAGGATACTTAAATTCACTGTGAAGCTGTAAGAATAATTGGCAGAATCATTCTCTTATTGGGGAAGTTCTGATCTTTAGGATGTAAAACCAGGAGAGGAAAAAAAAATACCATTCTCATCCCTTCAACTAGCTCATGAGCTCTATAAGCAGATTCATGTTTTGGAGAGGTTAAGATCAGTAAAAAAATGGATGCAAGTTTATTTCAGGACAGAATTTGCATTTTTAGCCTATAGCTCTTTTAATGTGTGCATTTAAGTTCATTACTGTTACCCCCTCTTCTGTATATTATACCTTTTACCTTTCAAAAATATGACTTGCAGCAAAGTAAAGCAGCCATTCTCTCACAAATGCATGTTTTCTTACCAAGACAACTCGCTTTGCTGTCAAATTTTTTTCTCTAAAATTTTGGGGCCCTTAAGAAAGCCATCTGCCTTTACATTTAGTGATACCTTTATATTCCTTTTAGGTGTCACCAGTCTGCTACACCTGTTTCAATGCTAATAACAAGAGTGTTGCAAGTAGCTCTGTAGCCATCACCTTGTGCAACATCCATTTGACTCCATAAACTCTATGGAGGGCCATACACAGCCCACTACCGTTCTCTGCTAACAGCTAGGATGGTCACTGAATGGTCATTCTGGTCTTCTGGATTGAGAACGTGGTGATCCATCCATGAGGCAGATGGGCTTCCATGGAGCCTAAGGGTTGGGGGTTTTATTTAATTATAATAAATTAAAATTAAAAACCTGCTAACAAAACAGTTATTTTGCAAAGTCAAGCACTTGGACACCAAAATATAGAATAACGAAGACTGCTTCCCTTCATGGCATTTTCCTGTCAGACTACAGCTCAAAGAAAAGCATCCGTTCATGTAACTGAAACAAATGCCAGACCTGATTTCACATGTACCATGTTTGATTTTCTGTCTGACACAGTTTTGGTTCCTCAGCATTTGTATTTAGTTTCCTCATAGAGAGCTCTAAAATTCACCAAATGAGAAACACACGAGAAAAGAAAAAAAGCATAACACGTGGTTGGTTTGGGAATTACTGACCTTCTTTCCCACCTCCAGCTGTAAGGACACCCTTCAGAGTAACTCTTGGTCAACACCAGAGGCGTTGCTCATCACCACGCCTCTTCTCAGCCTCTCTCCCTGGTGGTGCTGATCCGTCCTTTCTTTTGCAGAACTCTTTAAGGAAAAGGACTGACAGCTCAGGCTGCCCTGCCCTGCCCCAAAATCCTCCTCGGGCCCAAGGCATCCATTCTTGGGGCAGCTCACGCACCCACTCCCTCTTTGATTGCCTGGGCCTAACAGGAAAAGGAGATGGGAGAATGAGGATGGGAAGAAGCTTATGCTTAGGGGTTTTGCACTCCACAGAATTGATTTTAACTCTTAATCACTTGTAGAAATCACAGCCATCCTAAAACAGTCACTTTGCTATTCTTAGTCCTTTTGGTAACCACTACTGTTAAGACTTAGATTTTCCATGGACAAACTGCCAGCCCATCTGAGTAGCGGTTCAGCCACACACGTTGCCGGCTGCAGCGGGCTGTTTTTCTATTATAGTTCAGGCTTACAATGCCAATCTTTGACTTACGCTGTCGGAAGTCAATACAAATGCTATCTGCCTCAATTGTCCTTTCCCTCCTTCCTTGCCCCAGAAATATAAAAGGAGAAAGATCCAAGTGCACTGGGCAGGATTTCAGTGCAAAGCCAAGGGATTTGTGCAGTGCCGAGGAGCGCACGGTACTCAGTCCAAGAGCATTTGCCCATGAAAATGTGGCAACCAGCCTTTGGATCAGGTGTCTGTGAGAATGGGACAGGAGCGAGGTTTGCCAGGGCACTCACTGGAGGCTAGAAGCAACGTTGTTTTAAAGTTGCATAGTCTCACATGGCTGAAATACAGAGCTGGAACAGTACTGAGCAGGGATTACTCATATGCTAGTGATGAGAAGGATATAAAGTAATGATGACCTTAAGTGACATTCATCTAGATTGGATCCAGAGCCTAGACAAAAATATTCCCATTTATAACACCATATGTCAAGCACAGAAAAATGCACAAGACAATAGAACTTTCTGCCATCTTGTCTTGATTTTTTACAGGAATAGAGTAACATAGTCCTGTGCACGAAAAGGTACATTTTTATATTCAGAAGATTGCAGTTTTTTAAAGTACTCTATGAAGTAAAGAAAAACTCAGAACTACTACCTTTGTTGTTCTTATCATAGCTACAAAACTGAGGTTGAGGAATTTAAATCCTGATTTAATACAAATGCAAAACAACTTAATTACTCTAGTAGTTTTAAACATATACATAAGTTTCTGAGACTTAATTTAAAAAAAAAAACCCACAGTATTTTGTTTGGTTGATTTGTTATTTTTGGACACTACTGAAATATGAAAAGAACAAAAAGCCAACTTGCTATTAATTGGAAAGAATACATTTTAATTTTTAGGAGGAAGGAATAATAGAAAACATACATGGCTCTTCATCTCTTGTCTGATCTTTCTTAGTTTTTAAATAAATCAAACCCTCCTGTGATTTCCACTCGTAATATTAGATCTTTAAATGTCTTTAAATGTCTGGCTTGCACTCTAGCATGAGCTCTGATGGCTGCCAACTTGGAGACAAACTACTTTATACCAGACCTCCGTAAGTTGCTAGAAAAATTAGTTCTGTCTCACTTTTAACAGTCCTGTTTTTTAATGTGTTATTTTACCTAATTGGCATCGCTTTTGCTGGTTACATGACATTTAGTGAAAGGGAAAAATAAAATCACATTTTAAAGTTCAGAGGTTAGAACTTCTAGATGCTATGTTCATGTTTAAAAGGATGAGATCGTCAGAAGCATCCTTTGTTTTGTTTGCACCATGGGTAATGAATTGCAAAGAATTCTAGATGAGACATGACCACTTCTTACCAGATCTCTCACATATGCTTCTGCTGAAAACATGGAAAGAAATCACTTCTGATTTTGTTAGCGTTATGCTGGAATTATGAATGATGGGCTTTGAGGCACTAGTAATCAGTAATTAATAACTTGATTTTATAAAAAGGGGAGGAGGATTTAGACCTGGTAATTTTATAAGCAGACAAAAGATTTCCCATCTAAGGTGTATGCTGGGATAGATCCTGCACTTCTTCCCAAGCAAGATGCCCCCCTCAGGACTTGGCAACTGGAGAACAAAAACAAAAACAACAACAAAGAACATCTGATCAAATTATCATACATGAAGCATTCATATGATACCCAACATACATTACTACACAGCAAAATAATTTTTTCAGTCAATAGTTAAAATCACTGTCAGGTCTGTCTTCATATTCTTGTGCATTTTGTCTTGCTATGACTCTCAAGTACAGGCTAGACTTCCTCACTGGAAGAAAGAAGGTAGCCAGCACAGGTAGGTGAAGAAAAGACACAACGTAACTTAGACCATCTAATTTCAATAAGAAGTCATCACTATTTGTAACTTTCTAATTTTACAACCATTTTTTTTGAACTAGTCCTCCAGCAAAGTTACTGTAAAGGACAGATACACTGCAGAGGTACAGAAGTTTTGTTGGAGAGTTTTGTACCAGTGAGTCATTCAGCACATTTGGGCGTTCAGGAGATTCACCGATGCCACGCATTGTTTTCCTGTAAAGTTTTAAAAGCACTAAGCCCTAAGCAAAAGCACTGATGAAGTAAGGGACTTAACTACTGTCAGGAAGTCAAACACAGCAGGCTCTGCCTACTGCTAGTACACAAATGAGCACACACATCAAATGCATCAAAACAGAAGTATTTGGTAGAAATTGGCAGAGTTAGAGGATTCAAGAGACAGTGCAGTTTGTTGCCTTTTATCCCCCACCAAATTTGCTTTTCCATACAAATATTTAAAGAAATTTCTGGGAGACTGTGTATGAACCCGGTATTAAAACAGAATTATGTGAGTGCACCAACACAGAATGATACTCTCTTCTTGTTCCGACAGCTATAAAAGGGTGCTTTTACAAAATAAGTACCTACAACAATTCATCCTACCCAAGCTCTATTTCTCAAAGAAACAGCTAAAACAATTACAAACTTATTTGCTTCCCCATTGACAAGGTGTAGTATTGTCAGTGCACCATTAGTATCTTCTCTTACTGGCCACTGACAGAGACCAGACACTGGGCTAGGTGGACTCTTCATTTGACTTACGTTTCTGTTCAGACATTTTGCTTTTGTTCTCAGCTGTCCAATTTTCCACACACTTCATACACGAATGCTTGCCCTTCCATCACCACTAACATTAGTATATCCAATCTCTAGATCGCAATTCAAGCTACTGTCTCTAGTGCATTTCATATGCCTACAATCTATAAGCTATATAATGAATCACACTTAGAAAAAAAATCTGTACAAATACATGGTACATCTAAATTCTACCCTTTCAGCTTGGTGTCACTACTTTGTGCCTGGAAATCGTATCATGTGCCAGTCTTAAGAAATTGCATCGAAGACAACTACTTAGTTTTCCATGCTGCAAATTTTATTATAAAATTAATATGATCTTTTATTATGGGAGGAGCTTGTCTTCTTATCCACTGTCTACATCAGATGCATATGTGTACACTTTTATACTTTTGTATGACACTTAACATTTTCTGAAGTAGTAACAATTGGCTCTCCTGTTTGATGCAGGGATGCTTCTCGGTGGAAAATTCTGTTTCCCAAAGCATCTTTCTTTCCTCTCTCTTTATAGATTTTGTCTCTTGCTCAATATCATTATGCTGTTCTCCACTGTACACCCGTGTTCAGAAGCTTCCTGCTACTTCCAGCAGCACAAGTTTTTCTGTGTTCTCCATCACAGTTGGTCAGTTCAAACTACAAAACATGGGTTTGTTGGGTCCTGCCCTATTGCTTGAAAGGCTGAGAAGCCACAGAAGCTGGATCGAAGTTACGTACAAAAGACTGTAGTATCTCCTCAACTTTTCCCATTAGCTACTTGAGAATGAATCTGAAGATGTTTAAACGTTTATGAGAGCAATTACATTTAAAATGTTCAAGGTCTGCAAGTAGTCTTCAGGCACATCATTGCAAGGCACTCTTGCAAAACCCAAGTCCACTTGTATTTCTATATTGGGTCCCTTAATTACTTTGCCCATTTTGGCCATTAGGTATACAGCCTCTCATGTGCTAAATCTGACTCTGTAATCTCCTTTACATATTAAGATATATTTACTTCACATAAACACTAGCTTTGATTATATACAGTTTCTAACCTCTTTTAATAGATTTCTTTGTTTAAATTAGTCGAATGTCTTAGAAATTAACAATGCTTCTTTAAAATTACAAATTACCTTTCAGCTCCTTGTTTCTAAAATTTTAATTCTTTTTTGGTACAATGTTGTATTTCCATTACAGCTGATACAGCAAACACTTCAAAAAAACCCATCAAACCGAAACTTCAGGCAAATAAATCCCCATACTCCAGGGAAGAAAGATCTTTTTCTACGTACTGTATTTGCCCTGCACCATTGATACCTTCATCACCAACACTAATACTAACATAGATAAATACCAGGCTTTCTAAAATTATATCATCTAGATTTGATGATCTTTTTTCCTTCTTCCTTTTTAACACTTGCAATGCTGGAAGACTTTGTACAAGAGTAACTATATTAATGGGAATGCAATATTTATAGCAAAAAGTTTAATTTTTATATAATTTCCTTTAGGCACAGAAGAAAAAAAAAAACACAGCTAAGTGCCCAAAACACCTTCAGGCTAATTTAAACCATTTATTTCCAATATATATTCTTGAAACACTTCTAAATGACAGTATTTCCATTAATTAGTTCTATTATCCAGGAAGTCTTCAAGTATTCAAAAGGAGAAATTAGTGAAGCATATGTAATCTTTTAAAAATATACAAAAAACCCACATACAAAATTTCTTCAATTTTTTAGTTATATAACTACCTTCTTTATCAACAGAGATATGCTTTACAGACTCCTGTGGAATTAAAAACATTCAGACCGCTTAGTCTCAGCAATAAACGTGTCCAGAAGTGTTTTTCTTATTTATAAATACAACCATAATTATGACTACTTTTCATAGCCATCTTCAGCACTTCTGTTATCTATTATTAAGACACGGAATGATACAAAACAAACCACCCCAAAACCATCAATTCCTTACATAACATGTTTTCAAGGTGTAGATTTTCAGTAATAGTACAAAACAGTATTTCTTGTGGCAGAAGAGTGATTATTAATTCAATTACTTCAAAACTCACCATCATATTTAAGTGACTTTTCAGGAAACTTTCAGACCAGGCAACAGTAACTTTAATAGATGTTGCCAGTTAGAAGAACTAAGACTAAAGTAAAGTCTGAGTAAAAACAAAGCTCAGTTATTTGAATTTCTGCTTTTTCCTTGCCTGAAACTCTTCTGTTTTATTTTTGACAGATTTTATTAGCATTGATAAGGCAGGATCTATGGCTTTCTTAGCAACCTCTCCTTTCTTTGCCATCTTGTTCTCCTGCGCCTTGCTTGCCTCCTTAAGATCTTGCTCCTTTTCTTCTCTTCGGCGAGCTTTCTCTTCTAAGATCTTTTCTACTGCTTTTGTCTTCTTGAAATTTGGATCTGAAGGATCCAAATTAAACAGGGGAGAAGTAAACATGGCTTGGAATCTTGTATCGGCAACATTTACCTGAAGGCAGAAAAGGAGTGTTTCTTTTAGGGAACCTTTACCCACGATAGCAAAGCTTTTAAACACAATAAAATATGAGCTGCTGAAGGAGTCATAGCTCATGAGGTTGTTCACCATTCCTGGGACTGCTCCAGTCTCAAAATCCTAGTGACTGTGAGGTAGAGAGACTGAAGATACTATTGGTAAAACAGACAAGTGAATGCTCGTACAAATCCTGTAGATGCCTTTAGTGGCAGACCAAGGAAAGGTTTGTTGTTGAGAACTGACGAGGACAAAAGCAGCAGTGGATATCAACGAGAACAAACATACCAATGAGTATTTTAGGCAATGAGTTGTATAAGCCCTTGCACAAACACTGTCTTGTTATCTTACACAGAGTTTGAGTCTGCCCCCTTCAACACTGTATCAGAATATTTCTTGCTTTTTGAAAACAGTCTGTAGCTCCCTAAAAAGGTAGACCTAGTTCTTCTCCTTCAGATGGAGTAAGGGAGGAGAAGGATATGAAAGCACTAAATCTGTCCTGAAAAGAATTGATATTAACAAAGGTTCTAGCTGAGCCTCAAAATCAGAAGTACATCATTACCTGGAAGTCATCTTCTAGTAATTCTTTCTTTTTCATTAAAAGTTTCTTTTTCTTCTTGCTCAAATTCTGTTGTTCTACAATCTTCTTATAATTAAAATGTTTTCTGGTGTCATCCTCATCATCCATCATAAGTAGGGCCATTTCAGCCTGCTACAAAATAAGAAAGTCCATGTGCACAATGAAATTAAGTTTTCTATGAAAAATATAGCATCTTGTTAATAAACTATGTATGAGTCTACATACATATAAATGAGTTGAAATAGACTTGTCAGGGCAGTATTATTTCATCCATAAAAACGTTCTTTTAACATTTTGAGGTGTAATATTAAATACAATCATTGATTTCCTTTCTATTATATATAAAATAAATGCAAATGCCCACATTCAACTTTCAAATATACTAGCAAGCTATTATACAATTTTATATTGCTATTTATATAACAAAATAGAAATAAACATATATGAATTTAATAAATTTATTTAGGTAACTTGTTCTGAGAAAGAATGAAAAGCAAACATGCAATAGCAAACAATTCGATCTTCAAAGATAAAAGTCTACAGGACAAAGTTGAATACACAGATGTTTTTCATACAATGCTGATGTTACAAGTCAATATCCAGCACCGCCCAACAGGCAAACATACTGGGATAGCTTTAAAGCTAGAGGGACTGTCAGCTCAACTGGTATGGCTTCTGTGCCCTTACATTTCGGTGTTACCTAACCCTTCTGAGCTGTGTTCAAGTATAATCTTCCAGAAAGATATCCTGGCAAAATCTTAACACATCAAGGCATGGACCATCGACCATTCTTCTTGGGTAGTTTTCGTTCCAAAAGCTCTCGCTATTAACATTATACAGTTTTATTCTACGACTCACAAACACATAACATAAATAGTTGCAGAATTCAGGCAATGCAACATCTGTAATTCTTAACATTTTAAACCACTTTACCTTGTGTTTTTCAACTTCATCTTCATCTTCTGAGGTACTTTCAACCGATTCTGGCTGCTTCTTTAAACCTAAGTGCAAATACAAGATGTGCACACGTTTATTAAAGCTTATGTGTGAGAGTGTAATTTACCTATGAATAGAACTTCTAAGTGCATCTCATTTTCTTGTTAGAAATACTTAAATGCCAGGTATGGAAAAAGGCTGAAAAGTTAAGAAAAAATAGCTAGACTTAAAGCATTAAAAATCCACTGAATATTTGTTCAATTTAAGGAGGCACCAATATTCAAATAGCATAAACAAGTCAACAAAAAAGAACAGTTAGAAAAAAATTATTTTACTGTCTTTTTCATAGAGCAGTAGAGAGAGGTATCACAACAGTGCAATCAAACATATGACATTACTCCCGGGGCGTTTTAAAGAGAAATTAGTTTATATACTCATAAATGTAATTGAAGTGTCCTGCAGTTCTCAAATTGTTCACTCGTTCTCCTTAAGTAGACAATGTAGTAAAGACTTTAGAATAAATAGTAAGTGTGCATCTCTTCTCTGTATCCAGAACAAATGCCTGCCAGCTGAATAAGAGTTCATCAGTTAAAAGAAAGAGAAACAGTTTTTTAAATTTATGTGCAAGGCTAAAAGACCATATTGTGCTGTTAGTCATGCTAGCGCAAAAAACCCTTGCACAAAAGACCTGAACCGAATCACAGGAATGTAAATATGATTGACTCTGAACAGACAGAATATTCTTCTGATGAAGCTCTCTTACTGTCTTAGAATTTACTGTAGATACACAGTGCTGATTAGACAGGCATAATGAATAGTAACAGCATAAGACATTTGTCAAACATAGCTTCTAATGAAAACAGACCTGTTTATAAATCCTACAAAATCAAATTATTCTCTTTGGAGCGCCTGTAGACCTCGATCAAGAAGGAGCAGGAAAAGCAGAAGGTTTCCTGACCTGAACCACATACTCTGACCTTTGAGCTTGGAATTACATTCCCAGGCAATTTATTACAGTCCACTGAGGATATTCTTAAAGAAGATATTTGGCCCCCTTTTGTTAAACCAGATTTGTAGTCAGACTAGAAATAGAAACATGCCAGAAAAATGTCAAGTTGTATCACTAAGTATACTCTGGAATAGGAGACATTTCTTAAACAACATTTTTTGTCCCTTGACTATTCTCTTAACTATTTCTAAATGGATTCCAAGCTGGAAATGGATTTCTAGAAGAAACAAACCACCACCACCAGAAAATAAACTATCTAGATGCACAATGTCATCAGCTCAAAAACTAAACTGTTCATTTAGTAGCTCCAGAAAATGTGCAGGAAAATCAGATTCAGATACAATATTGACGTAACCTACGTAATTTATGATTATATGCAGAAGGGAGAAATAAATGTCTTATGTAGAACTTCAACAACTATGAAGTTTTTTGTATCTTCCCAGAACTGGCTAAACTACAGAAAAGGAAACAGGTCACAGCGATACAAATAGGAGACAATTATTCTAGAAGTTAAATCAGAAAATCTCTTAGCCTTTTCATCCATCCCCTGAAAGAAGGGCTCCTCAAGTCATCCTCCCTTGTCTTTCACTGTAAGTAGAATCACAGAAGCGAACATAGCTTATCTTCATGATTTGAGAGATTTCGGATGCCGCACATGGGGATGAACCAGGAGCTACTATCAAACAAAGCTATTTTCCATCAAAATCAATCAAGCAATCAATCAATCTATCTATCTATCTATCTTTACTTCTTACTATGACACTGTACAACTAATAAAACCAGCTTGGGACCTGAAGTCACTCTTCACACTAAAAATTTTGCATCACACTGAAAACAGTTTGGTTTCAGAATTCACAAATGCATCATTTTTCTGTCTTTACAACATATTCCTGACACAGTCCCTCTTCCCACATGCATTCTGGAAGCCCTTCTCCATTTTGCACACTTACAAATGTAAAACCTATGGTAAGAGTTTTTTCCAAACCGATTCCAAAAACCTCAGACTTTTCCTAGCACCTACTTCCCATTGCCATCTTTTAATCTGATTTGTTCCACCCTACAGCAGCCGATACTTGTCTTCAACACCATGTAGAACTGACAACTGCCACCAGCCAGTGAGAAAAGCTTCTAGTCTTGGCTGCAAGACCCCCTCAGGCTGCCGTTTGGCTCCTTCTCAGCTCAAGAATTTAGTCAGCAACATTCATTTTGCACATCAACAACTTTCCAGTGCTAACAGTAGAAGGCTAATGATAAATTTGAGGCTTCAAATAGAGAGACTAACCTCAGCCCAAAAACTCCTCTCACAAGACCACTTCAGCTTGAAAGTTAGTCTCAAAAGCCTTGCAAAGACACAAAGTAAATGAATCATAAATACAGCCAAGATCTTTATCTTTCAAGTACAGGTTCTACAATTATATTCAGATTTTGCTGTTAACCTCTTACATCCCTGCAGTCATACTGCTGCTACCTTGCAGTATTAAAAAGTCATCAGTTCCTACACAGATAGTAAATTAGATCATGAGAACCTATAGGAGTTACAATAACGTGTAAAGGCATGCAGCCCTTTTCCTCAGAGGATCAATAGAAACTACGTTTAATAGTCTACAGCGTTCTGAAACTATTCAATGATCTCCAAAACAGGACACTGCTCTCATGTTAATGAGCAATTACACTATTCAGCTACTAATCTTCCAACAGTAAAAGCCACAAAAATCATTCTGTCCTATGTGAACCTTTTCTAAGACCTCACAGAAACAGATGCAGTAAGACTGAAACTGGCTGAGCTAAATGAAAGTTTTACAACACCTTTTGAAAAAACATGTGCATCAATGTAAAACAGAAGTGACAAATGATTTTTTTCTTGACAATATCTAACTAGAATCAAGCTTCTGAAATACAACATTAAGGCTCATATATATGCAGCATTTTACATTTTAGCCCGTGGTACTATTGAAAAGCCACATAGGGATCATGCATATATGAGAACTTTGTGCAAGGCAAGCACTGTCATGAATTTCAGGAGTGCTAATATGCACACACCTGCATCCTGCACAGACACTCTTCGGGTACAGCAGGCACAAAGAATTTGCACTACTTTGCCTCTCCCATGATGAGGCATCCACAGTGTAAGAATCACTGCCTGCTTTACAAACAGCTTTCAGGAACAAAGAGAAACCTGATGAATATAGGCTTGAGTAGACTTCCCATAATTTCCAGTTTTCCTTTCACAGTAAGATTTGTTAGGCTGTTTGTCTGACAGCTCCTTACACTCCTGCTTTCCTTCAGTTGCCTCATCTTGTCAAAAACTGACTTCTACAAGACCCAGATTACAGTCAACAAGCGAATCCAGCATGGTAGCAAATACACCACTGCAAAACCCTAACAAGCACTACTGCACCCTCACAGTTTCTGCACTGGTCCACCTGAGTCTGTAGACATATCCTGTCATATGCTTTATCAGCATAATCTAAGGTCCTCTGACAGTTTAAGGGAGAAATTTCAATCTTTCAGGGAAATTGTGGAAGGCTTATGAAAAATTATGATCATTCAAGTTACTACTGCCTGTACCCTAAATACAAAGTTGGCAGAGCTACAGTCTAGTTCAAAGAAGACTGTAACCCATTTTCCCCAACTGAATAAGCTAGCTGTGCTTAAAACCTATCCCAGCTATGAGACAGAGGCTGTTCTGGGTAAACTTGGTGAAAGGCAGACAAAGTTGTGCTGTGTAATCATCGTTAAAATGTCATCTGGCTTTCAGCCAACCACTGTACTCTCCCTTTAAAACTTCTCCAGGGCTAGAAGCATTCTGTCTTCTGCCTCTTTCTTAGTAGCTTATCAGTAATCTTGCAGGCAATAACTTCACTTTCTTAACGTTTATCTCTATTTTACTGTCCCCAAAGACTCCATACACACTAAAAGCCTGTCCTCTATATTATGGACAAGAAGGTTTAGGAATCTGCAGATACGATCGTTCCCTGCTGAGCCCCACCATGACACAAAGAGTTTCGTACGTAATACAGGAGAAAACAGTTTTTTTCAGATATTTCACACAGAACATCAAAACATCAAACATCAGTATGAGAATACCTTTATAACCCTCCTATTAAAATAAAAAAGTGGTGGAAAGAATGGCATCTTTACAGTGAGTCCTAAACTAACCTATACACAACTCACCAGGAAAACACTGCAGAAAACATCACTGCATGATGGAAAGCATGGCAGAAAACATCACTGCATGACACCTTAAATTGTGGTATTTTCTACAAAATACGGATAGGACTTACCCTAGTGTTCTACACTTTAGACTATTAAGACATATACATAAGCACATTAAGACACAAAGAAGTCAAGGTTTTAATGATTTACTTTCTCCTAATTAAAACTTCTAACAATCAGGACAGAAGGCTATGCTGGCTGGTATCAAATTAAAAGCAGTTTACTCTTTTTAAATGCAACTTCGATCTGCACTGCTATACTAAAAAAACCAACCAAAATAACAGACTGGTGATATCTGTAAATCTGTCACTATCTTATTTTTGTTTGCTTGTTTTCTTACTACTTCTTTTTTTCATGCCTTTTTTTCTTCTTTTAATATGCAATAGTATGAGCCACCCTTAGGTTTTGGCTCCCAAAAGCATGGAAAACCAGGAACTCACACCTATTGATTATCCTTACCTTAAAATTTTAACCATCAAAATCATACTCAAAATAAATTTGCTGTTAACACAGCAAAAGTTAACTTTCACATCAGACTAAAAAGCTTACAAAAAAAAGTATCCTAAAAATCTAAACTGGACAAGTTATTTCCTAAAATACTACATTTCACTATTTGGGTTTCTAGGCAGCCAGAGTACACTAGTAAAAATGTGTATCAGACTAAGAAAAAAGAAAATTGATTTCTTCTGAAAGACAACTTCGTTTATGATGCAAAACCAGTCGATATTTACATAATTACCCAAACTTCAAGGAGACCCATACATATCTGGCTCCTCCTACATAAAAGGAAACAGGCTTTGAAGGCAAGTTCTTTTCCCTGGAATATTTAGGGGAGCAGATGGTCAGCCTGTTTCTAATAGCCATCCCTAGAAATTGTTTAAATAATGGTCTCTGATGAAAGCTAAGAGAACAATGTTCCCTACCATTCCTCATGTCACAATATGTATCATTTTACAAGAACAGCATCTGCAATTTTTGGCAAATGACACCCACTTTATTTCATTCCGACCACGCTACCTCTGCATTTCGTCTAGCCCAACTTTGTTTCTAAAGCCTATTATTTAAAGAAAAGGCAGATTTATTCCAAAACTGTCCTGACCCACCTGTTTTCTCAAGTTCTTCGGCAAAGTATGGGTCGTTGAGATCAACACCAGATGGAAATTCATCTTCACTCTGTTGTCCCTCAGCAGTAGCCTTTAACAAAGCACAAACATTATATCAGCATAAACTACTACTAAAGTTTCACTGGAATTAGATATTCATTCTGTTAGTAACTATAAAGATGAAAACTGAAATACTGTATGCTTAACATAACATCATAATACTAGAATACACTAAAAATAGCTCGTAAAGGCAAATCAACAATTTAAAACATTTCACAGATTGAAAGCTTTTTGTGTACCTGAAGAAGGGCTATTTATATATTCCAAGGATCTTTAATAGATGTACCCACAAACTGTGACACGTTAGCTAACCATACCAACAAATTACAGGATCACAGCATTGTTATGTCCTTACCTTATGTGCCACACAAACTCTACTTTGGGAAAAACTTGAGCAATGAGCTCCATTTTGTGCTCCGAAATTCAAAAAGACTGAGTTTGGAATTAAAAGAACAATATACCTTGCCCCTTGACTTGATTTATCAGACTGAACAAGAATATTATGCTAGCAAATTTGCTCTACTACTCAACGGTGCTACTTACTCTATTCAGAGCACTCATATTATGTAAGGTTTAAGAAGTTCACAGAATCACAGAATGGTAGGGGTTGGAAACGACCTCTGGGGATCATCTAGTCCAACCCCCCTGCCAAAGCAGGGTCACCTACAGCAGGCTGCACAGGACCTTGTCCAGGCGGGTCTTGAGTATCTCAAGAACACGAGAATCCACAACCTCTCTGGGCAACCTGTTCCAGTTCTCCGTCACCCTCAGAGGGAAGAAGTTCTTCCTCATGTTCAGATGGAACTTCCTGTGCTTCAGTTTGTGCCCATTGCCCCTTGTTCTGTCGCTGGGCACCACTGAAAAGAGCCTGGCCCCATCCTCTTGACACCCACCCTTCAGATACTTATAAGCACTTATTAGGTCCCCTCTCAGCCTTCTCTTCTTCAGGCTGAACAAGCCCAGCTCCCTCAGCCTCTCCTCATAGGAGAGGTGCTCCAGTCACCTCATCGTCCTCCTAGTCCTCCGCTGGACACTCTCCAGTAGCTCCTCATCTTTCTTGAACTGGGAAGCCCAGAACTGGATGCAGTACTTCAGATGGGGCCTCACTAGGGCAGAGCAGAGGGGAAGGAGAACCTCCCTCAACCTGCTGGCCACACTCTTCTTAATGCACCCCAGAATGCCATTGGCCTTCTTGGCAGCCAGGACACACTGCTGGCTCATGGTCAACTTGTCATCCACCAGGACACCCAGGTCCCTCTCCACAGATCTGCTCTCCAGCAGGTCCGCCCCAAGCCTGTACTGGTGCATGGGGTTGTTCCTCCCCAGGTGCAGGACCCTGCACTTGCCTTTGTTGAACCTCATCAGGTTCCTCTCTGC
>Ga0065711_1036610_pt1 | contig 20804 bp, 11 predicted proteins | sample Hoacrofraction12_FD_59098 | JGI IMG/M metagenome (GOLD analysis project Ga0065711, IMG submission 59098) | Hoatzin crop microbial communities from Cojedes, Venezuela - Epithelial fraction 12 v2 (version 2) | ecosystem: Host-associated > Birds > Digestive system > Esophagus > Crop | place...
GGTTGTGGAGTCTCCTTCTCTGGAGATATTCAAGACCCGCCTGGACAGGGTCCTGTGCGGCCTGCTGTAGGTGACCCTGCTTCGGCAGGGCGGTTGGACTAGATGACCCACAGAGGTCCCTTCCAACCCCTACTATTCTGTGATTCTGTGATTCTGTGATTCTATTTATTCTGACGCACAATGGGCAAGAATATACTGTTTGCTTAGAGAATTACTTTTATGTACTCATTCTAGAACAACCTGACTCACTTTCAGCAAGTATCTTTAACTGCATTTCTGGTATAGCAACCTATATTTGCATGTATTTATTTCCTTTCACTTTAATATAGCAAAGGGCTATGATTGTTTTTATAGGTGATTAGACCTGGAGTATTTAAGTGTTAACAGTTGTCTTGTTATGGAGTAAAATACGAAAAATAATCTATCTGAAATTTCTTTTAAATTAAATGACATAAAACACAAAATAAGGCACTGTAAAAGTATTTGCTGTCATCTTGTCAGTTGCATATAAATGTTTATGCACATGCATCTGTTGAAGTGGAACCTGTCAGCAGCAGTTTTCCACAACCAGTGCAGAGATACAGCACTTTTGTTGGAAGTACATATGAAGAAAATGGAAGTTAAAGAAAATATTCAGAAGTACTTTATAGCAACCAGTAATAGAATATTTGTACATAATTCCTGACAAATCTTCCCTTACTACAGTTAGCTAAGGCCATCAAAATCTTTAGTGTTTTTACCCACATTAATGTCCTCATGAGTTAAGAACTGTATTTTCAATTAAAGTCAGAGACCTGAGAAAAAGAATGATTCAGTGTTGCTTTTATTTTATTATAATGTTTTGCAATATCTGGTACTTTTCTGGAAAAGTCCCAGGTCCTGGAAACAATATTAAAAGGATTGTAAATAAGAATTTGATCATGCAATGTGATGCAAAATTAAAAAAAAAGCCAACAAAAAACCAGAGGACAAATAAGAAACAATCTATTATCTTCATTTCCCGATTTTTTTCTTCAAGGGAAGATGAAATCATGCTAAGGAGTTTTGAATGTTTTCCTGAGCCATCCTTTTTGACCAAGAGGAAAGATCAACAAGAAAGAGTCCGGACTTCAAGTTTTTAAACATTATTTCCTCAAATCTGTTGAGGCCCTGAAATAACATTGTGTTTTACAATCTTAATTTCTAAAAAATTCATGGGATCATAGAGCAACTTAGGCTGGCAGGGACTTCCGGACATCTCTAACCCAACCGTCTGCTCAAAGCAAGACCGTCTTTAAAGCTGAGGTTGTCTCAGGGCCTTGTCCAGGTAAATATCAAATACAGTCAAGGATGGAGACTGCGCAGCCTCCTGGGCAACCTGCTCACACCTAGCCACCTTCACTGTAATAATTATTTTACTTTTCCTTGTTGTAAGGTGCAGCTATTGCCCTTTGCCTTCTCTGTGCACCTCTAAGAAGAATCTCAGTCATCCCTGTAACTACCCGTTTGCTAGCTGAAGACAGCAATGAGATTCCTCCTTGGCCCTGTCCTCTTTGGGCTAAGCAAACCCAACTCCCGTGGCCTTTCCTGGCGTGGCATGGCTCCAGTGTAGTGGCCTTTCACTGGGCTCAGTGTGGTTTCTCAGTGTCTCGCTTGCACTGGAGGCCTAAAACAGACAGAGGTGTAGGGGGCTGCAAAGCTGAACTGGTGGGAATAGTCACTTCTACTTCTCTACCAGAAGTGCACTCACTAATACAATCCTGTATGTATTTTGCCTTCAAAAGACACCTTGTAAGAGGGTTACAATGCAAAACTCAGATAAGGTTCTTTAAAGTTTATGAATCTCTATTTGTATTTGGTACAAATACCCTATTTGCAAAGCTCTGTTTTCTTCATAGGCTCTAAGCAAAGTCTTACACTCTTCGTTTGGTTTGACAAGAAAAAAAAAAAGCCTCAAATGTGTTAAGTTTTACAGCTTCACTTATTTGCTTATTGGCTTATTTGCTTCCCTTAGTGGACTTTGATGAGGAGTATTCAGGCAGTTTGAATCTACATGAGCTGAAAGAGATGCTGGCTTTAGTACAGCTGTATTGTTACTGACAATATCTAAAAATCAACCCAAATTGAAACCGCAGGTTCTCTTGTTCACATAAAACAGGATTCAGTTACCCATGACATCTGAAAGATATTCAAATTTTTTTTTAATTGTAACCTCTCAGCCACTGCAGATCCTCTTGACACGGGTTACTGTTCATCTGTTCTAGTGCAGGTTCAATCATGAACAGTGTAGTCTGTGTGTGAGAAAACTGGATACATAGGCCAGTCTGGAGATACATGCAAGAAAAGGAATATAGAAGTGTCTGGACAAGATAAGATCGCCTGGTCCTCTAGATATTGTCTGGATGTTTTAAAGGATGATGCAAGAGTTTTACATTGGGAATACAGAAATAAGGCTTATCTAAACCAGCATAATACTTGAGATGAAATTAGTATTGTTATATCGTTAACTATCTGCTAGGCTGAATCAAAATTTATCCTTTTCTGTAGTTAGGTCTTCCACTTGCATGCCTTTTCAGGTCTTCATTTCCTGGTGGCACTTACGATCAGAAGTACCAGAACAATAGCAGAAAGATATTTTCATGTACTTTTGATTTAGCCAAAACAGGAAACACTGAAAACGTTGCAAGAAGTCCAAGTGTCTCATGAAATTCTGAAGCTGGCTGACCAAAGAGCTGAGAGGATTATGCAATCTGAACCACGAAACAGAGTGTGTTTATCACTTGTTGTTATTAACAAATGGCACTCTCGATAAACAATCATTGACTCATTTAGTTGACACAGCCAGAGATATGAAATGGTGCTTGTTATGGCAACTGCACCTCCATGGTTATGAATTTGTTTGTGACTTGCTTACCTTGAATATTTGTTGCTCATTACTCGAGCTGTGTGATTTGTTACCAGACCTGCACCGGTACAGTTTGCTCTTTTTGGTTGAAGGACTGAAACTCTGAGATTTCTGAACAGCAATACCTGACTTGTGATATATGCTATCAGATGAACAGTGGCCTGTCCTAAAGCTGATGAAAGTTCTTGAATATATCAATACTTTAATTGCAAGTAAGCTCTGTAATTAGAGACCTTCCAGCTCTGATACTCTAGAGAGTCTTCAGAGGTTTTCATTTTCTTGATGTTTGTATTGGATTTACATGGCAAGGTTCTGGCTGCAGCGGTGTTGCACGGAAGGAGTCTGTGAGAAGAGACATGGGTCTGCACCCATGTCAGACAGAGCCAGTTCCAACCAGCTTATGGAAGGACCTATTGCTGACAAAAGCTGAGCCCATCAGTTAAACTGCTTGCACGTCTGTAATTTCATATTTAAGAAAGGGTAAATAAACATTGTGCAGGAGCTGTTAGAGAGAAGAGTGAAAAAATGCGAGAGAAACAACTGTGCAGACACCAAGGTCAGTGAAGAACAACGAGGAGGATGTGGTCCTGGCACTGTACAGAGACTCTTCTGAAGCCCCAGGAGGACAATGTTAGAGCAGATATCCACACTGCAGCCTGTCAAGGACCCCATGCTGAAGCAGGTGGATGTGCCCTGAAGGAAGCTGAAACCCATGAAGAACCCAGGACCCCATGCTGGTGCAGTCCATTGCTGAAGGACTATATCCCATGGTAAGGACCCATGCTGGAGCAGTTCATGAAGCACTGCAGCCCATGGGAAGGACCCACATTGGAGAAGTTTGTGCATGACTACATCCTGTGGAGACACCCCACACTTGAGCAGGAGAACAATGTGAGTAGAAAAGGGCAGCAGAAACAAAGCGTCATCAACTGACCACATACCCAATTCCCCATCCCCCTGTGCTGCTCAGGGAGTGGATGAGGAGGTAGAAGAGTTAGGATTGAAGCTGGGCCTTGGAGAAAAGGGAGACAGTGAGGGAAAGATGCGTTTAGCTTTTTATTTCTTGTTAATTTACTGTTTTTAAATGGCAATAAATTAATCTTCCCCAAATCAAGTCTGTTTTTCCAGTGATGGCACCTGGTGAATGATCTCCCTGTCATTATCTTGACCCATGAGCTTTTCATCATATTTTCTCCCCTGCCCTGTTGAGGAGAGAGAGGGTGAGAGAGTAGCCGGATGTGCACCTGATAGCTAGCCAAGGTCAACCCACCACTGCGCTCTTTCTCTATTCTTAACATTCATGCTGACTTACTAGGACCAGCAAAATCACAATAGAAACAAAACCTCAAACGCACAATAATTACAGTAGTTTGTTCTCAGCTTTCACGCAGCAATTGAGGTAAAGACGAATATACGAATACCTAAGTGTGGTGATGCAAACCAGTATATCCGAGACCCCATATTTAGTTCTATATTAGTAAAACACACATGTCTGGAGTGTTCTTATTGCTTGTTGGAATCTTTGTTCGCTTTGTTAACAGGCGGGTGTGGGTTCATTTAGCTGGTACAACCCAAGCAATTTTCCTGATACCACCAGGACCAGAACTTACCTCTGTGTTTTTGATGCGCAAAGTCCGTGCAATAGACACTAACTGCCAATAGCACCCATACAGCTTAATTGAAATAATTTGTACCCCCATTTTAGCTGTCTTGGAGAAATATATTGGAGCACTTCACTCTGCAGGAGTGAGCCAGCACCAGATGCAAAAGTCCATGTGCCTGTCTGGATATTGTGCTTTGATGTTTGCCAGATGCTTTGAAATCATCCTTACTCCTGGCCACGTTAGGGTAAAAACAAGTAAAAGCATTTTATTTACAAAGTCCAAACATAGCCAGCGTGGTTTTAGAAGTTATGAACAAGGATGAGTGGAAATAAAAGTAAACCATCCATGTATCTACTTCTCTACGGCTTTCATTGCTGTCTGGTAACTGCTAGCAAGCTGTTTAGACACCCATAAAACCCATGGCACGCATGACTAGCTTTAAATACGTAACTTGCATTTAGTGAAGAAAGCTTCAGTTTCAAGGGGGTCAGGACATTTTCTAGCCAATCCCTTCATGGATTAATCAAGGATTCATTCAGACACATATCTTTTGGTCTTCCAAACCTTTTACTTCTCGGGTAAAAACATATTCCTTTCCTTAATTCTGAAGCAGGTATGACATGCCTATGTCAGGGTTCTTAACTATGTATGTGCTTAATTAAACGATTAATAAATCATCCACCTTTATAATCCATCAACTTTTCTTTGTGGCAAGGGGATATTCATAAGCAATTCACAGCATTTCACACATTGTTCTTCATGCAGAGCATGTAACTTAACAATCACACTCACATGCAATCATTCAAGCAGGATTCATGCCTGTGGCTCACTGCAGGCTCTGATTTGTTATGGGACTTTCCAATAATCAATAACACTAGGAAGATAATTCCAGGTGCCTGACCCTCCAGGGTCTTTTCTGTGCCTACTTCAGGTTAGCCTGATTTCACCATGGTTGCCATTTCTTCTGTCTCTGTTGTAATATAAGCAGTTTCTTCTTGGGGTTGAGCCTGCTTGGAGGAAATAACTGCCATCCCTGGTACCAGAAGCAGCTCAGCAACATAACAGGGCTGTCCACATAGCTCAGAAAGTGTGGCCTGGCTCAAGGAAACCGGTTATTAATGAAGCTGAGTCAAAGGTATCCAGAGGCAGGCAACAGATGATAAATTTGGAGTACTCCACACCACCATCACCAGTGGTGTGGCAACATCATGGGGACATTCAATATCACAATCCACTCAGGACTGCTGCAGTGCATGAAGTGCAAGCACAAGAAGTGTAATAGGCTTTTACTCTCCCAAATTCATGGTGAAAGGAATACAAAGAAGAAAATATTTTTTGTATTCCTTGTCATTTATGGATATGGTTTTTTTGTTATGGAAGGACTGGCAAATGAAGCCAAATTATTGTGGGTTTTTTAGTGTCTTCATTACTCAATCATTTGCACTCCAGCTATCCTTGTGAAATTGTATGGAGTTTGTTTTTGCAGACTACGTACTTAAGGGACTTTAAGCAAACTGGTGCCTTTCATAATGCCCCTCCTGCCAGTATTTAAAATGCAGTGATTCATCTGAAGGATCATTTAAATTGACCTAAATAAACAGCGACTTCCAGTAAAAAATGGAAATGGAAATGAGAAAGCTCAAGCAGCAGCTTATAGTTTTCCAAAAATGGAAGAAAAATACATTTTTATGTGTTTTCACCTGCAAGATGGGACCTACTGGAAATATCAGGAGATCTAATAACAGAAAAGTTACAGATCGTAACTTCCTCCTACCTTTCTCACAGAGACCATTACATCACCGCAATTTAGAGTCAAAATATGACTGAGAAGTGAACTTGCCTGGACAGTTGGCGACTGTCTTTCCTATATGGAGGTGAAAGTTTTATTTTAAAAATCTGCTTGTGTTTTTTTCTTTGTAAAACATACACAACTAATAACGGCTGTGCCATCATGCATGGAGTTCATAATTTTGAACACTAAAAGGACCATTATATTGTGATTCTCATTTTGCTGTCACATTTTAAAACCTCCAGCTCATTTCAAATCTGAGTTTTGAGCTTTGAGCTTTGATGCTGCTCAAATGGTGGGACACAGACCTGCCATTCATCATCAGTTTCCTTCCTATTGTCCTGCAAATGGACACAAAAAAGTGCCTAGGACTCATCTCTTGAGCAAGAACATCTTATCTCACACTATTACGTGATAGTCCGATCAAAAAGTCAGCCCATAGACTGCCAATCTGTCATCCAGCATCAGAGCTGATGAATATACCTGATTATAGTCCCAAGTATTTTATTAATTCTGATGGTTCTTCGATTCATCCATGTCTAGTGTTAAACTTTTTGACAACTTCTAATCTACTTACTCAAAGCATGAGCTAAGAATGAAAAGGTATCAGCTATGAAACTTTCTGCTTCAATTCTCTAACAATGCACAGGAGCTAATTATTCATTTGCATTACACCAGCATGTAAATACACAGGGGGTAACCAGGGCAACAGGGGCCTTGCTACCTCTGTGGATTCCAGCGTGGCTGTTCGACGGTGTGCATGGCTGACGTTCAGTGCCAGGAATCTCTGAGCATGAAATGTATGTATAAACTAACCTGTGTAACCAAAAGTGGAAGGTGTGTTTTATATAAATTCAGTGAAAAAGTCCTCAGAAATACTCTGTTGATTCTTTCGGTTCTTTGTAAAGCCGTGATTGATGAAGTCTGGGTTTAGTATCACCTTGAGCGTGTCAGACGATAGATGCAAAAATGGATTGGCTTCACACGGAGTACCTGCATTGCTGCACAGTTTGTGTGCTTGAAAATGGCAAGCATACTCAAGTACACTGCAGCATATCCATGCAGACATTGACCAAGCCTCTCATCAAAGATTGCTGCCTCAGTTTTGATGTGTGTTTTCAGGTACTTTGCTCTGTTCTCTGCAGTCAAGCTCTTTTTCATCTACTAGGTTTAGTCTTACTTAGGTAGCAGTGGAAAAACAATGAAAAAACTTTTTTTTTAGTCATATCAAATGAATATAGAGAGCCAAATTATCAGCAAAGAAAAGACCAGCAAAGACAATTAAGCTAGGAGTTTGATCCAATACACCTAATAGAAACTTGATCCTGGGAAGCAGATAATGTTGATATGGCTTAATGGGCGGAAATTAATAATTTGAATCATATTTTCTCCCACAATAATGTGGTTTAATAAAGAAAAAAACCTTATTTTATTAAATCAACTGAATTATTTGGAAAGAGGTTAGTTGAATAGTATATTATAGTTCAGTTTCAATTGATCAGATTTCAGCATTTGTCAGGCTGTATTTCCGTATGGTCCTTCACATAGCCCAGCCTGTGTTTTTTGATAAATACAATGTGTATTATTTCTGGTTAGTTAAGTTTTGGCTATTGGTCTCCTCCCTCACCTATGGGAAGTGGCTGTGCAACTTAGTGGAGACTGTTACCCAGACACACAGACAAGCCAGCTTTTTACGGTGTAGGTCTGGGGTGGGACTGGCCCCGCAGCTTCAGTGTGCCACCAGCAAGGCCATGGCATTTTGCAGCCTCACGTATTCATCCCACACTGTCTGCATCTCCTCAGCTGCTGCAATGAGCACCCCCAGTACCAGCGCAACCAGCAGCTGGCAGAGAAATTCACTGCCCTTCTTCCTCCAAATGAGAGTGAGATACAGAGGTCTGAGGTGACAGCTCCTTTTCTCCTCACACACTCATTCATAGCTGTCTCACCATCACCTCCTTCATTTCCTATCTCAGGACAGATGTACATTCACCACAGACAAGGTCTAACCTTGCTTTCTTTTTTCTTCCCATTCTGAGAAAGATGCAAGTTGAAAGGTTAAGCATGTGGAGAACTTTAAAAGGAAATGTTCAGAAAAGTTTGAAGTGCCTATGCTATCCGGCCTTTCCAGGCAAACTTTTCACAGACCAACATGATGAAATTTAAAAAGCAGATGCCTCAAAGCTTTTAAAAACTAATGTGTTTGGACTTTGCATTTTATGGGAAGTTAAAACTCTGAGGATGTTGTCATGATTCAGGATTAAAAGACTGCTTCCATTTTTCATCTGTCAGTAGATATATCTACTCATTCTGCAAAAAAACTATCATCCTCATGCCTGTCTCAAAGTGGAATGGAGCTCTTCAAGAAAAACAGGATTTGTACATACTTTTGCAAGGAAAAGCAGGAATATCTATACACAGTAGACTGCAGAGAGAGAAATACTAAGCTGGAAATATTAGGGTATGACAAACTAGACTTTATGATACTCTTGAGTTCTATGTTGTAGTAGGGAAGGAAGACAAAAAGGAAAAGTAAGACAAAAAAGGATACATAATTGAATTATTTTAATGGGGTGTCTCATTTATTTCTGTAGTGAGGGTGAATGTGCAAAAGAATGTGGTAGAATTTGCAATGCTATACTCATGATGTTGGTGAAGAAATGCAAGTGGTGGTGGTGGTGTGGAAAAAAAGAACAAAAAAGTACACTTATGAGCATACAATTTAATGTTTTTTAACACATATTAGCCTTTCTCTCATGCTGAGCGGCTTCACATAGAAAATTTATGGTCATATGGCTTTTCAGATTTTTTAGACCCATTGGTGTCACCACCTTGCAAATGAATAACTTCTGATCAGACCAGAAGCTGTAGTTGTGGTAGATCTTTATAGGAAAAATATTCAAACAGCATATTTCCTTTAATAAAAAAAATATTAAATCCAAGTTATTTTTCTATTTTTGAAAAAGGTATCATATTCAGAAATGTCAAGCAGCCACCCATACTATCTTACAGAACACTGAACGCCATTTCTTGAACGCCATTTCTTAATTACATCTAGAAACACATTTTGAGAGGCAGGATCTGCCGCAGAGTATTTCAGAAGTGGACTTGAAGGGGACTTTAAAAGTGTCATTTTTTTCCAGTTTACAATCACTGAAGAATGTTCTATTTGATGCTTTACTTTGGGAACAATAGGATTGTTATGTCTTTTCCCACCTGACATTAGTTTATTACATTCACCTAAACGGGTTCCTGTTCAGTTAGGTCAGTTTAAAGAGGTTATAGATTCAAGTGAGAGTCTATGGCCTTCTGAAACATTTTTATGCTCAATTTCATTGCCCCTTCTTTACCCTATAAGAAACTTCAAGGAGTTTTTAGGAATTTTACTGTGACCTGTCATGCTTTAGTTGAAATGACAAAAATATCAACCATTGTATTGGAGTGGTTAAACAGTCAAAAACAAAGGATTGTGCACAATCCAACCAAAAGTCAGGTTTCCTGTCAAATTGCTCAATTGTATTCTCTTTAGCCTATCATGACATCATCATTCAGCAGTTCCCTCGTCATCACACAGGCTTGGAAGAAAGACAAAATCTGAATTTATGCTGCAAAAAACAAGCCAAGTAAAAGGAAGATTTGTGTTTGTTTGGGGAAAAAACAAAAATAAAACAGTTTCAGAACAGATTTATGTGTTGCAAAGACACAAAAGGCTGCCTAGGCCCAATTCTTGCTTTTTTTGACTGCTGAAGAATTCCAAATGATATGAAGTTTTCCCTATACAAAATGCCCTAGCTATGGCAGGAAAGCAGTATATTATGCATGGTCAGAAATGTAGTGAAGTCAGCAAGTGTCTGTGTGGGGGTACAACACACCAGAGCCCAGAGAACCATATTTCAGAGGCTGTTCAAAGACTAGGTTGTAACAGGGCCAGAAGTCTTGTGCTAGATGCTTCCTGCCTTTGATCACTGCAGATTGGGCGTGGCTGCCAAGCCTGAACAAAGAGGCAGAGCTGATCGACCAAAGCCTCAGAGGCCAGCTGCAAACAGAGACCAGAATTATGAGAATTTGGGGAAATTTCAGTCTTTTTTTCTTTAAACATATGAATAGGCAAACAAAGCTACCAGCTACTGTGACAGCGTAAGATGGCCAGAGGAAAGAGGAAACAAATGAAAAAAATAGCTACAAAAGCTGGGCTACAGAGTTTCCTGATGGAAATTATCTAGGTATGAAAGGTAAGGGATATGGCCCACAGAAGAAAACACTTGAAAACTAAGAATGTAGGCTAGAGGTGATGGTGAGTTTTGAATGGTGTTTTGAAGACATCATGCACGCAAAGAGGGAAAATTCCACAGAGACGCATAAGAATTGCTACATCTGGTTGTCTAAAGTACCTAAGAGCACCTCATGAAGGGTACATTTATATTTTACTAAAATTTCAAATTTTTAGCCCACTGCTCCTGCAAGGACTTTTTTCATACACCATCACTTTTTTGTATTCATAGTTTTCAGCCAAAAAGTCTACATGACCAGTTTAAATTCTTGGCTCTTGTGCAATATTGTTCTGTGATAAAAGCACCCCTTTTCTCTCCCAGTTTCCACTTCATTAGAATTTTATAGACAGCAAGCACACTCTTAATGTTCATTTAGCCTTCATTTTCTCAGATTCGTCAAGGCTTTATAGTGTCTTCAACTGAGACTTGAAGACCTCTGACCACCGTAGCAGCTAGTGTCTGTGTTTGGTCTATTTTTGATCTTTATTGAACATGAATGATTGGAGCAAAAAATAAACAAATTATCATCAATATCTTGCATCATAAAAAATATTTCTTTTTGCATAAATCCTAGGAATGTTCTTGCCTTTTATTATAAATGCATTACTTTTAACAATTAACAATTTCGTTGTTATACTGCAGTCAGATCATATCTGTGGGTTTCTCTCCTCTCGAGATGTTCCCAGCTGATCACAAGCCCTCTTCTTTGGTCGTGTACTTTATTCCCAGGCCTAGCATTTCCCAGAAATAATTAATTTCCTCCCATCTGTTACTCAAGTAATGAATATCATTTGTTCCTGTCCACTCTCCTACCTTTTGAGTTGAGTTTGTTAATGCAAATATTTAACAACCTCAGTCATGTGGCTGAGTACTGAAACACTAGCAGTTCAGCCCAGTATCTTCTCTTTGAGCTGTACCAGCTGTCATTTCCTCTTTAATATTCCCAGTCCCATATGTCTGCTGAAGAATACAGCATCCAACTCCTCTCTCCTTCACTCCATGCTTCTGCCTTCTGCTGCCAAGTTGACTCTTCTCTAGCAGCACTCTTGTCTCGCCTTGATTCCCTTACCAAATACCCTTGTTCTCCTGCCCTTCTTCTATCCAGAAGCCTCAGTGAACTCTTCCAGGTATTTCATCTTTTCTTGTGGCTTTGTGGTAGTTTATGATTTCAGGTGGAAATCCTTTCCCGTCTTAATTTTTATGATCCCTGTGTTGCGGAGCTCCTGCTGTCTGCATGATGCTGCCCTCTCAGTTCTCTGCCCACACCAGAAAAACCTGAAATTTATTTTTTAATTACTTTCAGTCCATCCATCACCTACTTCTCTCATCATGTTGAGAGTTTCAAAGATGACAGATTATGATATGGCCCTCCAAATGAGCCACGTCTGTCTGTGAACAGCTTCCTGCTCACAGCCTTACCCTCCTCATTATCAGCAGATGGATGTTTCTCATCAGCTCTGTTCCTGTAGTCCATCTTCCTACCCAGCAACCCTTCCCATCCCTTTCTCTCATCTCAGGCATGTCCTTTGAGTTAAACTCAAACAAGTCATTTGTTGCTGATCTGAAAAAATGCTGCTCTCTCCTTTTGAGCTTTTTTTGTGTTCACACTCCTTCTCCCCACCCCTTTAACCTGTTTTAGTATGGCCTTTCAGGCAGAAATCGTCCCATACATTCTGGCTCCCCACCATCATGAAGTCACTTTTTGAGAGTTTTGAAACACAGGATCTATGACTTTAGAAAATGCTGTGGGCTTGGAGTAAGTTTGTCCTCAGCACAGGGCTGCTCATCTAGGATGTCTGACTCAGAGTCTAGCAGCTCTGCTCCTTTGTGACCCGGGTGGTGCAAAAGCAGAACGTTTCACCAGCTCTCCACCAGTCAGCAGGACTGGGCCCAGGAGCAGCAAAGTTGTGCCACTGGTTTCTGAGATCCAGGAAGCAGGAGCAGGACAATCTGGGAAAAGATAGCCCTAATACCAGCATTTGAGTGGGTTATGTCACCTGCACATGTGTGCCAACTCTGGCACGTCTTCTACTCACTTGCTGCTATGAAATTGGCATAAAAATGTATCCTCGCAGATAAAATTGCAGAACCAAAACCATATTTTATAGTTTTGTTAAAAAATGATGTTTAAAATGTGATCTTTATGGTTGTAATTCCCCATAATTTTCTGATATTTTATCTTAATGTTATTTACATTATGAAGAACCAGGATAAATCCTCAGTCATGCTCACTACGCTTTTTTTGTTTTTCGCTTCTCCTCAGTAAATTGATATTATGTGTATTTTTTATGAGTCAGGGGACTGTGTAGCAGTCCAGTGACTGCTAATGGTTTATCTTTGCTTCATCCTTATGAGTTCAGAAAAGCGACTGATCCAGTCACTCTGAGGACAACTAAAACAGTCTAATAAGCTCAAGGTAAGTCTTAAAGATATCTTGTAAGTGGATGGCAATAAATCTCTAATTCTGTATTTTCAAAGGTTCACTTTCTTGTCACAGCCCATTATCATTATCATCATCATCCTTTTAAGAATGGCTCCACACCGGTAAGGACCGACATGAGTTCTGTGGGACTCCTCTGTGCTGTCAGTGTTCAAAGTCACCACTTGAGCAAAAGCAGTCTGAAGAGACTGAGGTCAGACTCTCATTATCAGGGTGAACATCTTCATCACTACTTCTGTAACTGAGAAAAATATGAATCTTGGTATTGTCTCCAGACCACTGAGAAATCAGTCCCAGTCACAACACCCCAGTGGCAAAATAAGCAATTTATGAAGCTGTAAATACATGCTTCTAAAGAACACGTGACTCAGAGCTGATGCAAAGATTTCTAATTTCCTGGGTGAATAGGGAGTTTGGTTTGAGCAACATTCCTTCTGGATCCACTTAAAGTTTAAGGCTTTCCAAATAGAAATGCTACTATGAGACAAATAATCCAGCTATGTGCAGTAAAATGCATATGTAAGTATACCTGTCAGAGAAGGATTCACTTTTTCGTGCAATATGATAATTACTCCATTACCTTGAATAACTTTGCCCTATTCTTCTTTCTCTGCCATGCTGTCATGCTTTGTGTCACTCTGGAGAGTATGACTCTAAAATCCAGCATGTAGTTCATGTAATTAAAACCAGACATGATTACTTGAGGAATATCTACTTAAATATATTTAGAAAAAGAAAGTGTCCTGTTGTATCCCTTTATTAATATTTCATCTCCGTCTAGAAGTCTTGATGCTGCAGCTGTGAAAAATATCCAGATAATTACAAATCATTCAAGACAGTGACTGAGCTGGAAAATTTTCCTAAAGACCTGGACGGTGATATCCCCAGACAACAACAATTTATCTAAATCAAATATCAAATAAAACTATATTTTAAAACAAGAAAAAAACTCCAGCATTCCTTGTTACTTAGGTTAAATTTCTCACCAGTTTGAGAGTCTAGACTTCTGGTTTTGAATCTCATCAAGGCTGCTCATGCCTTAAAAAAGGAGTTATGTACCTCATTCAGATATTTCAGAAAAATCTTTTAGGTATGTACCTATCTCTTAAGACACCTAGATAGCTTTGTAAATATTTTCCTCCGTGTCTACGTTGTATTTTAAAAAGGAAATTGTTGATGTAACAAAGGATCTGGGGGAAATTCACATAGAACTTGACTCCACTGGCTAAAAAAGCTGAATTAGCAATAATAGACAAACAATAAAACGTATGTATTATTACCTGCAGATGTTCCTTTAAAAAATTCACACAAAAGCTTTTGGGAGGAAAAGCATGTGTTATGTTCAGGTACAAGCTGAACAGGAAACCAGGTACAGGTAGGTTTATCTTGAAGAAAAAGACTCTTCTTCAAACATAACAGATACCAGAAGCTCAGTCAGTGCCCAGGCAGCCACATGAATTTTGAAATTTACAGTTGAACAGCCGTAATATCTTACTCTTTTCAAAACGCAAACTATGTGCCTTGAATAGACACCACATCTCAGAGAGACAGCCCATGCTGCAGTGAGGCAATGGGGAGATGAACAGACCCAGCACAGACCAGTTCTCCCAACAGGGATAAACGCATCTTCCATTTGTATCCCAGGAAAAGCTGGAGGACTTAGCTTTTGCAGACGGGAACAAGCTCTCTTTTTCAACATGGTAGCTGAAACTGTAGTCTGTGCAGGATGTCACCTTTTCACGCATGGTAAGGGCAGTAGGAAGAACTTTACAAAAAGGAACAATAAATTAGTTTAAAATATAGGATACATTGCCACAGTGGCCTGTAAACCACACTTTTAAGAAATGTGTGAACTATCCCTAGCTGCTATAAGAATTTCTCTACCAAGAATGTTTACTGTCTTCACAAACAGGAGAAACGACAGAGCTGAGAAGGAGCTTGAGCCTCTCCAGAGTGTCATGTGCATGGCACAAGGGCAGCTGTGCCAGGTCTTTTCTTCACCTAGCCCACTTACTGGCACCACTCGGGCCATCATGCCTTACCAAAATTTAAGTTATTTTTATGAACTTGACCTTCACTGGCAAAAAAAATCCTAAAAAAATCTAACTTCTGGTATTACTAACATTGACCTCAATTGTATGTTAGGCAAAATCAAATTGAAGCAATTTTTGCATGTGCTGTGATATGCATCCTGAAATTATACTATCTTTCTTCTGGAGAAAATTATTGTTTTAGAAAGAATCTATTTCAAAGATGGAAACATTGCTTCTTTCACTGGCTCTGAAATTTGGTTCAAGAGAACAGTTTTCGGTAGAAAGTATGTTTCTGCAAAAGATACACCAATGTGACCATTTAATAGGTTAGCATTAGTTGGACGGTAGAAATGCACAGGACACCTGCTTTATGCCTTTCCTTACTGATACCAGGAGCAGTGCGTTTGAAAATGCTGCTTGGAAATGGCAATTGGTGCTAAGGTCTTCAGCTCACGCTGGCTGTCACAGATGTGGGCAGCTTCCCCCTCCTGCCACCCAAACGTGCAGAGGAGAAAGAAAAAATGTAACTGGCAAGAAGTTATAAAAAGAGTCAAGTAAAAGCAAACACTCAAAACAAAAGATGGCCTCCGTGAAAAGTCCCAAAGGTCACCATTTTTATCACAACAAATCACAGAGTTAATTAATTTTTTTAATCTTCTGCCCTCACTGCATATTGATTCTAGATACACCATTCATTGAACAGTGAAGAAATTACTCTGAGTGTTTTAGAAGCCATTATCAAGCTATAGTCAAACATAGCATATCAAGGTATTCTTAATTTCTGATCTTTGACAGCACTACAGAGTTCCTGCTGTTCAGAAAACATATGTCCTGTGATTTCTTTTTATTGCTTCTTGGCCTGAGGATGAACATTGGGGTTTCTTCTTTAATAGAACTCAGACATTACAGAATCACACAGAATCACAGAATGGTAGGGTGGGGGATGAGTCTCTGGAGATCATCTAGTCCAACCCTCCTGCCAAAAAAGAGTCACCTACAGCAGGCTGCAAAGGACCGCGTCCAGGCAGGTCTTGAATATCTTCAGAGAAGGAGACTCCATAACCTCCCTGGGCAGCCTGTTCCAGGGCTCCGTCACCCTCAGAGTGAAGAAGTTCTTCCTCATGTTCAGCTGGAACTTCCTGTGCTTCAGTTTGTGCCCGATGCCCCTCGTCCTGTCACTGGACACCACTGAAAACTGATACATACACAAATATATCTTCATTTTGTTAATGCTAAATGACCACTTTAATTTATGTTGAATGCTTTAAAATGCTCCAGACATTATTTTTAGCTTGTGTGGAAGAAGCAGGCTGCCTTCTGTTACCATGTGATGCAGACAAAGACAGCGGGTGCTGGTTGTAGGTTTGCAGCCAGCAATGGGTACCTGCTGCCGTGTGGCTAAAGCCCCTTTCTCACTTCAGCAACAGATCTCAGACATACCGGTATTGAACTTAGGGATCTGTCTAAACATTTAGGAGAAACAAAGCAGAACGAGTGACAAAAGTCCAGTTCAATATAATAAATCATAACTACCCTGCTGCTATACCTGAGTGCAGTCATTAAGAGCCAGTTCAGGTATTTCTGGCCGGCTCCATGCCATGTCATGTGGGTGACTCAAGCTACCACTGAAGCAAAGCTTCAGGATATGAGCGTCACCTAACAAGGATGACGAAAACACCAGGTTACAGGCAGGGCTGAGATGTCTCAGACACTGGCAGTGCCGGGAAACATCTCTCTTCATCAGTCAGGACAGGGGTGGCTGAAGGCCTCAGCCTGCAGAGGCTGATGGACATGTAGTTTCCTTCTTTTTAATTAAAGAATTTTTAAGAGAGCATGGTAGCTGAATTAATACTTATGCAATCATGAGATTTAATTTATACAAAAACCTCTCAGGAAAAATCTAGCAGATAAAATAGCAACCATAGGGCTTTTGACTGCAAGATGTGGTGAGTCTGATTTAGAGTCTACAAACCAGAAAGAATGGGGATCTTCTTTTCTTATTTTGGAAAACATCCTTAGGAATTCTACAGGTCGGTGTGAAGACATGGAAATGGAATCTGTCGAAAAATGATGAAAGTCCCAAGATCTCTCCAGGTCCGTCTAGGGAAAAGGGCTTGCAAATTCTGCTATTCAGAGCAAAAGGTGGCCAGAAAGAGGGGAAGGAGCATGGTGCTGGAAACTGCACTCAAACCACAGAGCTTTTTCTGGAGAGACCTCGCTTGGTGAGCCATGTCTGAGCCAGGGAAGAAAAGAGACAGATCGCTGCATGCTTCATCTGTCAGGAGCCAGCCAATATCCTGGTAACAAGACCGGGAAAGCTTCAGGCAGCCAACACTATCTCTCTGGGGCTTAGCCAGGTAAGTCAGCGAGCAGGGACTGGCCCTGCTCCAATAGCTGGATGTCTCAGCGAACATTAGCACCATTGTGCCTGTAGTTTCCCACCCCTCTCACAGCCCATATTTATGGTGTCCGGCTCAGATCTGGTGTGAGCTCAGACAAAGTCCATTCCGGCCAGGTCTCAACTCTGTCCACTGTATGAAATTAGCCTAACCTTTAAATCCCTACGCAGGCAATAAATGTGAAAGCAATTACTTGTGGTATTATGACAGTTCTCTTTTTCTAATGAAAGAAGGAAGGAAAACAATTCAGAGTGATGCCTGTGCTTGGGTACAGGAGGGTGTCAGCAGAAAGCATCATGTTTTCAAGTGCTGGAATGCAGCCTTCTGAAACCTAATGCACAGCAAATGGCACCACCACATGAAGCTCCGGCAGATAGCTCTACGATGCGTGCTTTGAACTTTCATTTGCACCAGAGTAACCTTCTGTTCTCTGCTGCCACAGCAGAGTGCTTTCAAAGGCCAGATGTAAACAGTCTATTCCCAGCACAATTATCCAAGGACAGTTTCAGTAGCTGTGCAGTGGCAGGGAGCTGATGCTGCCCTCCATGAGATGCCCATTCCCCATTTCTGAGCAGAGAAAGCCTCATCCCATGTCAGATCCCAGTGCTTAGAAAGTACCATCAGCCCCACACAGCTGCTTGGCATATGTTCTTGCCGTGCAGACTGACTTCAGCTGTTTGACAATTAAGCTGTATTTTGTAGCATTTATCCTAATCCAAGCACATGTGCTTTTACCCATGCATCTGTTTACCCACTGAGAACACTGCCTTTGAGCCTGCTGGATTTATCAAAATCCAAAATAACCCTGTATGTAGCACAAGCTTATAAATTATCAAGGCTGATTTAAGAAAACAATCTTAAATCTGTTTCTACTACAAATCAAAGCACAGAACAACATCAACAGATGTAGCAAAATAAAGAAATCACAAAGGCAAGTACTGCAACAAATGGTACTGATTTCTCCAGTGGGGAGCTCTTTATTCTGATACCCAGCATTTTGTGTTCTTGGAAAGGTGCTGTTTCATAGTAATGTAAGGTATCTGGAGTGTCTGAGGTGAACGTGAAAAACAATACACTTTTTCCTCCCAAGAACCTGAAAGTAGATTTACTCATGTGATGGAAGAAGTCTTTTGTACAACTCAAATGGTTTCTGTAGTTGCCATCAATATCCTTGTTTCTCTTTAGTTTCCAGACAGGTCTACGTGTTTACACAAATACCCGTGCAACAAAATTGAAACAATAATCTTAATATTTTTTGGAAAAAGAATTTAAGTTTGTGGCAAAATATTCATATCCATATGTGAAGAAAAAAGCAAATGCATTATGGTATTAAGACAGAAATATATGGATTTACATTGCTCAATTAACCACAAAAGAAACTGAAGAATTAATCTAGATCTTGTGTAAAATCTGTTTGACTCATGAGATTCCTAATGACTTCGGTGTGCATAATTCACACCTCAGAAAGAAGGGATTTTCAAAAGTACCCAGGTGACGCCAGAGTAATGCCTTCTGTGCTTGTTTTCAGCAAAGTGGAAACGTGAGCTCTGCTAGTGCAGAGAGACATACACTACTATGCCATAAATATGAATACCACTTCTTGAACACCTCGGTTTCCTTCAGATATATGTCACCTCTTTAGATGAGAGCTGCTGGGTGTCTTGCAGGCTGGGGTAGGACAGCTGTTGGCTGGTGGCCTGGTGAGCATTTCAGCTCTCCACAAAATCCTCCACCTGGTGCCAGCACACCAGGATGTGGTAGCCCAATGGCAGGTGTCACAGTTTGCCACTTGTCATGGAGTGAATCTGAAACAACTACAAACGCTTAGTTACGATCTTTTCTAATCACAAAGAGGTTTTTAGAGACTGGGGATCAACAGCACCCTGTATCCCACAATTCCAGCGTAAAGAAATGTTATTGCTGTTACACTGGGAGTGTGCAGGATGTGCTTGTTTTTAGTGCTCGTATGAAACGGTTGCCTAAGTGCCAAGGAGTAATGACCCTAAAAATGCACAGCTCTGATTCAATCTCAGATTAAGATCCACATTAAGTTAGTGTTACAGAATGTGAGCTCCTTTTAGGTACTGAATATTTCTTTCTGTCTTATATTTTTTCAAAACAGTTTTGTTATTGAGCAGTGGCAGCAAAGCCTGCAGGGCCTGGCCGGCATGTAGGCATTGCCATAGAAGGAAAGAGATGAAAAAAAAAGCAAAAATAGGAGACAGAAAAGCATCATAAAAGAGGAGTAGGAAACAAAAAAACCCAAAGGAGTAATGGAAACAGCGATTGGCCAGCACCCCACATTCCCTTATCTTTGCAACAAGCACTTCATAAACACGTGTACGCACTTTACACGAACAAGGAGAGATCCGAAATAGAGACGCGGTAAACAGTAAAAACAACATCCCACTCACAATGCTCTTGGGGACTGATGCTGTAAGAGCATTTTCAAGTGACTTCAGGGGCATTTCCTTGCACACAGCTGATGTGGACTCAGGGGCCCTCAGAGTTCGAGAAGTAGAAATGTGGCAGGCAGAAAGTGCTAGCCATAACTTCTCCAATTATGCAGCAAAAATGTCTATCTGAAATCATGCCCGGCTCCCTAGCAACCCTCCTCCTTGCTTTCCCCACTACTGCAATCGCCTGCAGCATCACCCACAGCCCCTTGTGCTGCCTCAGGAGCAGGAGCCCCCAGAAACAGGCCTGCCTCCAAAACACCTCCTTTTGATATGCACTGCAGCTCTTTTAAAGGGAAATGCTGTAATGCAGCTGCCACAGGAAAGGACCTGTCCAGTCTTCCAGGTATGGCTTTACGAAGGGGACTGACCTTTCTTCTGCTGGGATGCTGAGACTGGTACCAGCTCTTTGTCCTCTCCACTGTTCCTGGCCAAGAGTGAAGGCCACCTCATTACAGTACTGCTCATTAAACTGCCCCTGACTTCAGTTCTGTTTTTGAAAGCTTAGCTCATCTGTTTCGCTTGCTTATCAAATCAAGGTGAAATAAATGCAAATGAAGTAAAAGACAGTGCTAATGCTCCTCCTGCAGTAGCTATCCATGTCTTGACTGATTACGTTATCACTTGCAGGCAGGCCAAAGCCCCCTGCTGTGGCTGGTAGTTCTGTCTTCGGTGGATACAGGGGAAGAGACATATTACCATTAAGAATGGGATCAGCTATTCCAGTGCTTCATCTTATACAAAAAAATGTAAATAATTTTATTTCTTTTTGTTTGTTTGTTTAAAATAATGACAAACAACCTTTTTCACCTTTTTCGTTTTCCTTTCTTTTTCTTTTTCTTTTTCTTTTTCTTTTTCTTTTTCTTTTTCTTTTTCTTTTTCTTTTTCTTTTTCTTTTTCTTTTTCTTTTTCTTTTTCTTTTTCTTTT
>Ga0065711_1036611_pt1 | contig 20804 bp, 13 predicted proteins | sample Hoacrofraction12_FD_59098 | JGI IMG/M metagenome (GOLD analysis project Ga0065711, IMG submission 59098) | Hoatzin crop microbial communities from Cojedes, Venezuela - Epithelial fraction 12 v2 (version 2) | ecosystem: Host-associated > Birds > Digestive system > Esophagus > Crop | place...
TGAACATGAGGAAGAACTTCTTCCCTCTGAGGGTGACGGAGCACTGGAACAGTCTGCCCAGGGAGGTTGTGGAGTCTCCTTCTCTGGAGATATTCAAGACCCGCCTGGACAAGGTCCTGTGCAGCCTACTGTAGGTGACCCTGCTTCGGTAGGGGGGTTGGACTAGATGACCCACAGAGGTCCCTTCCAACCCCTACTATTCTGTGATTCTGTGATTCTGTGAAATTTAAACATTTCATGATCACTGTGGCCAAGACGGCCACCTACCATCGCATGTCCCAGTCCTTCTCTATTCACAAACCAGTCTAGGAGGACATCTTTTCTAGTTGGCTCACTGAGTACCTTTGACAAGAAATTATCTTCAACGCACTTCTAGAATTTCCCAGACCTGCTTGTCACAGAAGTATGGTATTCCAGTTGATGTCTGGAAAGTTGAAATCTCCCACAGGGACTAGGGCTTCCAAACCAGAGATTTCTCCTAATTGCCTATGGAATAAATGATCAGTGCTATCATCCAGGCTGAGTGAACAATAGCAGACGCCCACGACGACACCTCCTTTTTTTTCCCATCCCCCTAATCCTCACCCAAAGGCTCTCAACCACATCATCCCTAACTGTAAGGGCTGTACAGTCAAGCCTCTCTGTCCTGGGTTCAGCTGGGATAGGGTAAATTTTCACCAGAAGCCAGGAGGGGACATGGCCTAGCCGGCTGACCGAACTTGGCCAGACAAGTCGGGTATTCCATACCCTTTGAAGTCATGCTCAGGACTTAAGTGGGGGAGTGGGCTGGGGGAGACGAATCGCTGCTGTAGAAGGAGGTGGGCATCAGGCAGTGAGAAAATTGCCCTGTGTATTTTCTTGCTTTATGTATTCTTATCATCAGGGTTGTTGTTGTTATTGTTCTTTTCCTTTGCTGTTCTGTTAAACTATCTTTATCTCAACCCATGAGTTTCGCCTTTTTTTCTTCCCGTTCTCATCCCCTCCCCACTGCACAGGAGGAGCAACAGAGCAACTGCATGGTCCCCTGCTGCCAGCTGGGGCTGAGCCACAACACTTTCCCTTACACGAAGTGCATCTCCTCCACCTTGCCTGCCCTGCCTATCCCTGCTGAACAGCCTGTAGCCCTGCATCCCAACACTCCGGCCATGGGACTCACTCCACCCAGTCTCACCCACACAGACGACATCATAGCTCTGGGAACTGACCAACGCTTCCAGTTCATCCTGTTTGTTTCTCACACTGTGTGTGCTGGCGTACAAGCATTTCAGATATGCTCCTAAATCCTCAGTGCTCCCTGGAGCTGTGTTAGCATTGCCACGCTCAGGCAGTGCTAGGACATCCCCGGCTTACCTTTCCTGCTGTATATCAATATAGTTTGATTCAGATGTTTATATACTGCTCCACTATGCAAACTAAAACACAGCATGTGGGCATTATCCAGAGATTCCCTTTAAAAAGAGGCAAACTTTTCATCTGAATCAAAATGCTAATACACATGCAAACTCAGATGAGTACAGGTGTAAGTTAGTTTGCAACAGTACACTAGAAATGGCACCATTACAACGTGACATATTTGGCTTTGTTAGAAGTTACTCTGAAGTGCGCACAAACAGAAATGTCATGCACTCAGATATTGACTGGGTAACAACTGCTTTCAGCGAGTTCTGTACGTTCACCTTTCAACTGTCTTATCAATACACAGCTGCATACAGGGCAGGAAATTACCATTATTATACACTATTTTGGAAATACAAATGAATATTGCATTAATCCTCCACATACCTAATCAGTGAAGAAATGTCTAATCACTGTGGGAAGCTCACTGCCTCCTCACAGCAACCTTGTTAGGTAAGAAAAGCCCCTAAAGAAGTCAAAGGATGTTGTGGTTTACCCCAGCAGCTGGCAACTAAGCACTAGACAGCCACTTGTTCACCCCTTCCCTTTGTCCCCACAGTGGAATGGGGATGAGAAATGGACAACATGTAAAACTCATGGGTTGAGATAACGACAGTTTAATAAGAAAACAAAGGAACTACTCATACTACGACTACTACTGACAACAATGAACACGCAAAACAAACTATATACTATACAATCTTCTCACCAACCGATGACTAATTCGCACCCAGCCTCTAAGCAGCAATCGCGGAATCCAGAACTCGCCAATTTTGTAAATTTTGCAAAACTTCTGAAAAAGACTGAACTCCTGGGCAAAAGAGGATTCAAACTCACGGAAACAAGGCCAGTTGGCAGACAATCCAGCCCCCCCAGCCAACCCCCATTCACAAAATGAGCATGACACCCGCGGTATGGAATATTTCCACTGGCTAGCCTGGCTGTCTGTCTGTCTGTGCTCCCTCCCTGCTCCTGCATGCCTGCTCCTTAGCCGAATATGAGAAACTGGGAAAAGTCCTTGATTTCATAGCAACAGCTGAAAACATCAGTGTTATCAACATTCTTCTCGTACTAAATCCAAAACATGGCAGCTACTGGGAAGAAAATCAACTCTATCCCAGCTGAAACCAGGACAGAGAGGAATTTATCCCACAGAGGAAATGTCATCTGTCCTGAAATTAAGAGACTTCCTGCAATGGGGTGTAGCTTCTAGATGTAGGTCGATAACATTTCATGCAAGCTTGTCAAAATCAACAATGCTCTCACTAGTACTCCTTTGGAAGACATTAAGGACCAGTGCCCAAGCAATTACATTCAGTTAATTTTTGTCTAGTGAGGAGGACTGCTAAATACAAAACCCCTTTTAAGGTCTGTCTTAGCAAGACTGCAAAGTGGAAAAGTTCTCCATTCCTTCAGAAAGAGAAGAGTATTAAATAAGCAAAATGACAGGGGCTGATCTATTTAAGATGGCAAAGGTGGAAAAGAGTTGCTGCATTATCGCTTTTGCCTAGAGGCAGAGAAAAACTTGCTTATGTGCAAAGGAGGGTAAAGGAGACAAGACTAGTTATAAGTAGGAAGAAAACTGCAGCCGTCCTGGAGCGGGGGATGATCACTGACTTATTTCAGTGATCTTTATAAAGCCGTTGCAATACTGACAAGCATGCTACCCCCTTTCAGAAACCATGCTCACACTATATACCTTCGATGTGTTGTCACTTCTGCGCAAAAGCATCCTGTTATTACTAAACAAGGGTTATCAGTGAAAAAATAATGCTCATTCAGAAGTCTGTTAGAAGTCTATTTACTTTAGTAAATAGGCTGCAACCAAGCGAATTGTACAGTTTGGTGGGTTTTTTTCACCCATTCCTACAAAGCTTCTATGAGTCAAAGGAATATTCCACTCCAGCTTTTGAGGCTTCCAGGTGTCACTGCAACAACTCAATTGAAACAACTGAATGCACGTTTCTTGTTTAGATTCAGCACAGCTCAAACCATGCTAGGTAGTTTGTAAAAGAACAACACCCCATCAGTGAAAAACAAAATACTGTTTATCATCTTCTGAGTCTTTGGGAGGAGGTAAAAGAATGGAAAAAAAAAAATACCCAAAACCTTCTAACAGGAAACCTCTGTGAAATTTGTCTTCTTGGTGCCTGAATACTATTATTACTCTTTCAAGTATGAACAGTTTTCTTCACTGGGTAAGGTGTGACATGCAACTACCACCCGTAAGCTTTAGTCCACACTGCTTTCTTCTTGAACTCTGCAAGGCTTCTCAAGGCCAGAAGCGTAACTGTGAAGACAAGGACAAATGACATTAATTTGTGCAGTCCAGACTGGAAAGGATGCAAAATTTTTCTTCCTTGTCATTTTACTAACATAGGTATAGACTCCATTCTCCTGTTAATGGCTCTGTTCATGACTTTTTCACTGCCGAGCCTGACAGTTTCTGATGCTGCTTCCACAGTTCACAAGATACCCTAGTCTCCACACCCCTCTGAAATGCAGTGATGTACTAGGGCTCTCATCTGCTTTATGGCGTGTCTTCTACTGAAATCGTATCACATCATCTGCTAATTAGACCATCACTTGGAAGTAGCACATAGATCAACCAACCCTGCAAAAAGTTTGAATTCTATGAGCAGTGATGCAAAAGGGGAGAGAGGAGGCACTGAAGCACAACGTACAGTGTCTTAAGTCCTCTGTACAATTCACTGGTTCCTCTATTCAATTTGAAAGGATTGTGCGTTTAGGCAAAATCCAGTAACCAAACCAGTCACATTCTAGTCATCCAGAAGGGAGCTTTGTGCTCTAGTACTTAAAAGCAAAAAAACAAAATACAAAGCTCAAGGGAAACAATGACTTATGTCAGTCAGGGCATACTGACAATATACTGTGTATATAAGAATCCTCTGATGTATAGAGGAGATTCTCCAACAACCCTTAGCATTGTTTCTGGTGGAGATTAGCAGACACAACATGGGAATTTTGAAATTTATCAGAGTGACTAAAGATTGCAGACCCTCAAAACAAGGCTAATGATCCTTGTAATGCAAACAACTTAGAAGCCATGTTTAGGTCCAACAAATCAGGTGATTCAAAGGAGGTGCCGTGTGTTAATGGAAAGCACCACAAGCACACTTACTTCACTTGAGTATTTGTGGTGTCCTCTTAAAACAACTTGCACAGATTGAATTCACAATCCTGCATCTCTAGGTGAGCAATGGGGTGCATGCTAGGGCCACAGGCCGTTACTGTAATTCAAAATATCATGTACATCTTTCTTTTCATATATCTTTTCAGCCACCCTCATTCCTCTATCCTTTCTTCTCAGACCACACTACTAGGCTGTCATTGACTGTCCCCTATCCATTCGCCACAGTTCAGTCTTCAGTTGCACCTGAATAAATTGTTATGTAATTTCTATTCTAGTGCTGGAGGGTTTCCAAAGAGTATGCTGCATTTTATTTTTAAGAGTAACTTCAACAACAATTGACACATCTATCACTGACACACACTTGTAGGACCAGATGTACCTTTAAGTCCTTTGGATCTTCAGTGGTACATCGTAAGAGTCAGCAGATGAGACAGCAAATATAAGAAGGTGTTACAGACAGGAATGTTAACTTACCTGTGAAGGTTTCCTTAAAGACAAAGTTTTTCCCTACATGTGCTAACAGTATACATTCACCTCACTCCTCTTAACAACTGGATTTTAATCTGTACTGATAGTTATGGAAAAATAAGGACCCAATTACAAATATCCTACCTTTCAGCAGGTCCATGGAAGATTTTGATAATGCTTCCTTAGGACTTTCCATCATACTGATCAGCCAGTCAATAAACTAAAGATTGAAATATAAAGGAAAATCTGAATTAAAAGCCCCTGTATCAGAACACCACAAATTCTTTTCAGTTTGACGGGCAATATGTGATTGCTGCTGAACTCACCACTATCTAATCAGAGGCAGCGGCCAATCAAGCTTCTGCCCAAACTATCCAAACACCCTAGAGTACATCTCACTGTCAGTGCAGTTTCTCTCACAGCTAGATCCGAAACTCCCTTTGTTCCTTCTCATTACCTCAGCAATAACTCTTTGAAACAAAGAAGGCACGCTAGTTTCCTTCCATCTTGCCTGTTCATGCCTTTTACCTAGTAATGTGATCCTTTCTCACTGGTCTCTTGTCCAAATGTTTTACTGCAAATCCTTCAGAACTCTTACTATCTTTGTCTCTCTTTTGACCTCTTTCATTTTTCATTGCTTTCCTGGCAGCGCAGGGTGCCTGGAGGACAATGTGGTATTTCAAACTTATCAGGATGATTTTCAGGGCATAGTCTCAAATCCTTCCCTAAAGCCTAATTAGGCACTTGCATATTAACAGCCCACTCCTGCATTCCTCCCACATTCTGAATTCCGACTTCAGTGGTAACTTTGAGAAGAGGAGTGTACAGGAGCCAGTCATTAACCGATTCTGGTTTCCACAAAATAGCTAGCTATTAATCTACAGGTTTATAACAGTATTTCCACGTATCACGTCTACAAGCGATCTATAGTAGGCTTGTCAAATCAGGCACAATTTTCCACACTTATTTTCAACTTCTACTTGAAAATAAATGACAGGCACTACAAACTGCACAGAAGATCTCCAATTGCCCTAAATTACCACTGTGGTGACGTCCTGCAGCAGAGGATCTGTCTTTCAGTGTTTAAAAGACTGACTTGCTACCAGCAGCTGCTAGTTCTCCTCTCCCAGCTTTACCCTCTTAATTAAGAGTTTGCCTCCCAACATTGCAGTGTATTTTGTTCTTTGCAACTCTCAAATTCTATTTGAGAAACTACACTCAATCTTTTGAGACAAGTCATATCTGATTGCAAATAAAGAAAAACAAGATCACAAATCAGATGCAATAGATAGAGAGGAAATAACTGGTCCACCTAAGACTTGAGCTGACTACTAAAAGTAGGGTGCTCTCTGACTCTTGGAAAATGCTTACCACTACATGCAATTTTACCTTCTGTGTTTGTTCTTTCCAAGGCTCTTTAGCCAGCAAAAGGGAAATGCTGCTTGGAAGGAGAGTGAGAGTCTCTTGCACAGCAAGCTTGTCAGTGGGGTGCTTGCCAATGCGATCCTCAGATAATTCCAGTAATATCGTTTGGTGCTTCCACAGTGACCAGTTAGCACTGAGGCCAAGCAGTAGTGGTGCATCATGGTCCGCCCAGGCCACCACAGAAGCTGCAAACAGCCACAGGAGGAAATCTACGCACTAAACAGGAAAAAGGCAAAAATTCTCTTTATTAAATGAATAATACAGAAGTGGGGGAAAAAAACCCCTAATATAAAAAAAAACAAACAACAAACCAAAAATCCGGATGGTGGCTTGCTCTTCAAAACAATCATCTGAAAATTCAGCTAACATTCAAAATGCAAGAACTAGAAAGTTCTTAATATTCTCTTATGCTTTGAAGTGCCATAAGCCTTTTTTTAAACTCTAAATCAAACTAAAATATCTACAGAAAGAAAAACCAAACCACACTCTTCTAAAATCATCCTTTAGATTAAGGCTGATCCATGTTTCATTTAAAATATGAAAATAACTTCTTTACAGCAAGCTGCTGAGGAAATTTAGAGATGGTCACCGTTGCAGTGCTACAAATAGTTGGGAAATATTGCAGCAATGTAATGAACGCCTTTCTGATCTAAGCAGCAGCTTATTTTATGTCCTCAACCAGAAGACTGAAAACAGCTGAACAGATGTAACAGTGAACAATACCAGTTCCCTAAAACTGTCCAAGTCCTCTGAGAAACTGCAGCTGCACAGTTTTGACTTGTGTAGACAGTTCTTCTGGTGAATTAAAATTTTTCCTTAATTGTTCTAAATACAGTAAATTTGAAGCAATTATTATCTTTAGTTGCCTTTAGCTTCTACCATAATTTAAATGTCATGGCTGTTTTAAAGTAAGAGTTTTAAATACACATACATTCACAAAAATTGATAAGAATTTCTCTGTGAAGGTAAGATGACAATCTTCTAAAACATAAAAGCATGAGGAATAATACTTATTGCTGAGGAAGAATGTGAAATACATTAAAGCCTCCTTTTTTTTTGAAAGCTGCAAATTATTTTCATAGCATGTACCTCTTTAAGATCGACATTTTGTAAGGATGTTGACTTGTGTGCTAAATTTCTGATGTAGCCCATCAGGTCTAGCAACCAGTCCATTCGTTTCAGCACTCCTAGAAGAAGAACAAGAACACTGTCTCCATAAATGCTAGAATGCACCATTCTTCATTAAAAAGCAAGCATAGGGAGTCACTACAGCAACAAAGCACTGACTGTGGAAGAACAATAATCACTAATACCACTATGACGATTTACGTTTGCCACTGACAGAAGGCATACGAGCACTTAAAACAGTACAAAAACTTTGCTAATACCGCAGGCAACACACTGAACACACATACAGAATGCTGAGCGAGAATTATTTCACATAATGGCACCCTGCAGGTCCCATTCTGCATATATGACTGCTACAGAATCCTGAAACATCCCTGAAGATTTTGCCCCAGTACTGCATCTAAGTCTAGCACTGATGTCACTCTACACTCGGCAACAATGCGGGGAGTGGTGTGAAAATCCCCCTACAGTGCAGAGAGGATCAGTTAAATACAGTCAAGGCATGCAAATAAAATCAGCCCTCAACCCAAGGATGGAACATATTTCATTGATTCAAATTATGCTGTCCAAAATCCGTTCTACCTCCTACAAACTAATAACCATCTTCACCTTTGAGACTATGTCACTTCATACGCTACTATTTCCTTGTAATTTTACATATGCCCTCTTTCATGTTGCTTCCTTTTTTACCCAAAGAAGCCTCACACTCATTCAAAACTCACTACTGTTTGAAGTTCTTCAACCACAGCTGGCAGCTAAGGCATCTAGCAATGTAATGCCTTGAAGCTGTTCTGTGAACACATGCAGCCAAAGATCCCTCTGCCATGAAAATGAGACCTCATTCTTGCCTCCCTCTGTTCTTGTTTCTTCCTCCTTTATCCTCCTCTGTGATTCTGCGACTTCTCCTGCATCAAATCCAATGCTTTACCAGACCCTTAGCTGAACCAGCCCAACTCCTATGAGGAAAGGCTGAGAGCTGGGGCTGTTCAGCCTGGAGAAGGGAAGGCTCTGTGGAGACCTTCTAGCAGCCCTCCAGTACCTGAAGGAGCCTACAGGAAAGCTGGAGAGAGACTTTTTACAAGGGTACGGAGTGATAGAATCACAGAATGGTAGGGATTGGAAGGGACCTCTGTGGGTCATCTAGTCCAGCACCCCTGCCGAAGCAGGGTCACCTACAGCAGGCTGCACAGGACCTTGTCCAGGTGGGTCTTGAAGATCTCCAGAGAAGGAGACTCCACAACCTCCCTGGGCAACCTGTTCCAGGGCTCCATCACTCTCAGAGGGAAGAAGTTCTTCCTCATGTTCAGACGGAACTTCCTATGCTTCAGTTTGTGCCCGTTGCCCCTTGTCCTGTCGCTGGGCACCACTGAAAAGAGTCTGGCCCCATCCTCCTGACACCCACCCTTGAGATATTTATAAGCATTTATTAGGTCTCCTCTCGGCGATGGCTTTAAACTAACAGAGGTTAGATTTAGATGAGACATAAGAAAGAAATTCTTTACTATGAAGGTGGTGAGGTGCTGGAACAGGTTGCTTGGAGAAGTTGTGGATGCCCTCTCCCTGGAAGTGTTCAAGGCCAGGCTGGCTGGGGCTTTGAAGCAACCTGGTCTAGTGGGAGGTGTCCCTGCCCATGGTAGGGGGGTTTGGAACTAGATGATCTATAAGGTCCCTTCCAAACGAAGCCATTCTATGATTCTATGATTAACCCACCAGATAACTATGTGGTATGGTTACGAAGAGGAGAAGGGTAATTTGTTTCCTGTGTTAACAACAATGCAAGGAGTTCAGAAAAGCAAGATATCTCCTTGGTTCAACCAGGCTGACGGGAACGATCTCCCACCTACTGTGTCACACACAGGTAAGTCCAATATTAGATCTGAAGGTAAGCAAAGTTGCACTGTTACTGGTCTCTGATGCACTATGTATGTTTCTAACACTACCCTTACACTGAAAGTCTGAAAAGACTAGGAGACACAGATCTCGTCAAAACTCTGGTCTGCAAACCACCTGGCTGAGATAAATGACATAGATGATCCACAGAAATATAAAGAATTGGAGAAAAACATACAAGTAATGTTTCATACAAGTATTTGAAGAGCAGAAACACTCTGATGATTGAGTAGTTTTTAATATGGACAAATTTGGAAATCCCTGGGTTGAATCACCTTAAAATTATTTTAAAAGAATCAGTTTAGATCCATCAATATCTGTTGATTTTGTTGTTGATTATTCTTTAAGCCTGACCTTACCTGTGTTTTCATGGCTTACAATACGAGTGTGATAGAAACTATGCAAGAGCATCCATAAAATATTTTCTTTCTGATCATATCCTGCCACAGTATCAATCACAGCACTCAAGTTCATCAGAGGCAGTCTGCCTTGAGAAATTAAATACATTTTCGTGAATGTGGCCTTCTCTATATTGTTCTGCAAATACAATCAAAAAACATGTTAAATTAAAATATACCTTTCTTGTGGGAACAGTAGATGCTGCCTTGCTTTTCACAATAAAAGGGGAGAAATTCTTGATTATCTAGCAGGGTCATTTTTCTTCAAGACAAATTATGAAACAGCAGACTGTACATAATATTGCAATTTTCCACGCTTCTAAACAGTCCAGAAAACTGTAAATCAGTACAGTTTGACTGTTTTCGTACTGCTTTAAATTTCACATTCCTCTTTAAATTGAAATGAGCCAGCTTGACAGTTCTGGAAACTCAAGTCTTCTTGCAAGACAGATTCACTGCAGTAACAAAAAAGGTTTTCTTAAATGGCGTTTTCCAGTGTGGCAGTAAGAACTCAAAGATACAGGGAAATGACAGCTCAGCTTCCCTAACCTATTTAAATGCTTGATTCTCTAGTGAATCTGCCAGTAAACAGAACAACATAGTTTTATGTCACGGATGTTTGTTTATAACAATCTGATCTGAAACCATCAAGTCCTTCCACATAGGTTATTTCCTTAGCGTTTCAGCTGCTAAGAATTTCATTGCTAACTGACACCACTGGTGAGCTAGAAGCAGAAAGCGTTGTCTGTTCCATTGTCATTCTTAGCCATCTCATCCACCAGGAAACACTCTGAGTGTAAATGCAAATATAGCACATTAAGTCAAGAGTGAAAGCTTGTTCAGTCAAAGTATTTCACATTGTTAACAGAAGCCAGAATCCACCAGTTCAAGCACAGCTAGTCACCAGAATGCATTTACAGTCTGTTTCCAGTAGGTAGTTATGTTAACCAAAGAGGACTATGGTCTGCTGTTTCCAGCATTGGTCTGGGATTCAGAAGATCTAACACCATTCCTTTTCTGCTGACAGAGCCCTGCCTGAACCTGACCAAGTTGCTTAGACTCTCCAGTTCAAAGCTCCTAGGTAAAATCAGTAGTATTTCAGTTGCCTTGAGAAAGTTTTGGATATGGGCACTTACCACTTTTGCTTCTCTCTGCTGCCAGCAAATTAGAGCCAGAACACTCTTACTTGCATGGCAGATAAAACAATCAACGCTCCCAAGGAGCTAAAACACTCTGGTGACAAGAAAAATGGTAAGGCATGCTTGTTTCACATGATTTGGTAATAAAAGACCAGGAGTAAAACATCATTACCTTAGAGATCTGGACAATGCGATCAATCTCTGAATCAGCCATTTCTGAGATACATTTTGCTACATCGATATACATCTCCAGATTGCCTCTCTGGAAACAGAAAAGTACATGAATCTTTAGATGTATATTTCCAGATTTCTTCATCATGGAAACTGATGAGTCCAGGAACTTTGTTAATGATCATGATGAATATTTAATCTAGTCTCTAGGCTGGTTTTATTATTCTGTTTTAGAAATTCTGTATTTGCTGGGGACTTCAATGTATCTAATTATTAAGGAATAATGGTACATGAAAACTTTCAAATCGTTTGTTGTTTTGTTTTTTTTATTAACAGAAAAGTGCCCCTTCTTGGAGATATTTTCTGTAGCTAGATAGTTTCTTTAAATCACTGTGAGAAGTTAAATCCTCTGTGGGTGAAACCCTCCCCCTTCTGACTGTTCTCTGCTTTTGTTTCAATAACATTTATTTCAGTACTAATACTGTTTTTTCCATTATCAAATCATTTATGAGGGAAAAGTGTACATGAAATTGGTTTCACAGCTTAGTCATACTCTAAAGAATATCTGAAAGTAACTTACATCTTAATTACTATCACTAAAAATTTTACATCTACTTCATGTTTCAAAACTGGTGGGTCAGTGCAAAAACATGGGACTTGCCGTCAGTAAAAATATCCAGTTATAATGTTCATACACCTCATACTTATTCCTTACCTGAACCTCATTTGGTAGAAGCTCAAATATTTTCTCCACAGCCTGGCACAGAAATCTCCAGCAGTACTGGGGCGGGTTTGGAAGTTTCACTGCCTGCATGAGCCCCTGTAAAACAGACTGGCAGATTTCTGGGTTTTTTGTGGGGTTCTTCACTTCAAACTGTTGCATCAGAAACACCTCTGTAAAAGACTGCAGTTTGTCTTCTGCAACATGTTTCATCCACAGGGGCAGGGACATGAAAAGGTATTTCTGGGTTTTCATCTGAAAAGCAAAAACTTTTCCTCAGTTTCAGATTCTAGCTCTTCACTGACCTTCCACTACTATTACAAAGGATGAAATTATAAAAAAGTGGCTCAAACACCACTTAAAAAAGCACTCAAAGTCATAAACACTTCTCAATTATTCTTCCCTCTTTTGATGAACTGCTTGAATTAAAAGGTGTTCACACATGTCAATATTTTGCATGCCTTAAAAACTGAGGATCTTTCTTTCAGTGAACCCTGGATATCATGTCTCTGTACTGGCAGGACAACTGTGATTTCCTTATATGGTGCCCACTGCATTACTACGTAAAACATACAGACTGACTAGACAGCCAAGGACAGAAGCATGGTACTCCTAGCACCATTAATATTGCTAGCTAGAGAGGAAGAACGAATAATTACCTTGCAGGAATCCAAAGCTTACACACTCAGTGGCTGAGCTCATTTTATGCTTGCAAATCCCCACTGCAGTGAGAAACTGGTGCTCCAAAATAAAATCTTTTTTTGGTACCTTACCAATTGTGTATCTGAAAATTGCCAAGTGTTTAATATATCTGTGAAGACTAATGACTTAAATATTACAAGACAAAAATACCCCTTGAAGAACTGGAAAAGATCACAGAAACCCACAATGGATTTTCTGAGCATTGCCATGAACCTGCTCCTTAACTTGTATAAACTGACAGAACTGCACAGTCAAGTGCACTGTGGGATTCAGGGAGTTTTACATACAGTGTCACAGAGTCCATGTCGTAGCCTGCACTGTAGCAGAGGCTAAGTCCAAATTTGATTATACTATAGGTTAGTCTGTTGAGTATCTATAGAATTACGGCAAGGTTTTCAAGAATTAACATGTTTTACTAGATCAAGAGACTTTGCTGGAAGAAGCAGGCAAGCTTTTGGACAGATAGGTGGCACTTTTTTCTACGACTATCAGCTGGTATAATAAAGGATAACTTTTTCTCCCTACATGTCATGTCTTTTTACATCTCTAGGTTATCAGACCTACAGCATGAAATGAGAGAGAGTAAAAACATCTTTAGCAGTTTAAGTAAAACCAGTGTACCAGATCTTAAGTCTGCCTTGAATTTCAAGGCCCCAGAATAGCCTTTCTCTCATTATTATTATTATCAAGTATTTGCTAAACAGTATTTCTGCAGAATTCTGAACCCAGTAATCTGTTTCTGGTGAGACATCCTGAACGCCATCACTGAAGCATCTTACAGGAAAGAGGTGCTGAGGTCCTATAAATTTTCTGACATACGTACACTGAGACTGTAGACAAGGGGGGGTGCCACCCACATCCCCAAAAGCATCACTGCATTTTGAGATGACTGGGCCTGTGTCACTGCCAGCTGAAGGCAGAGATGTTTTACCTCCTCACCTAAAGCAGAAGAAAAACAACCAGAAGTTAAGAAGAAATTATTTTTACTTTAAATTTGTTCTGAACTCACAAAACAAAGTAGGGTTATTGTTCACATAATATGTCACAGAACAGAGGTTAGTCACTGTTACTGCTATGGGTGCTTGGTTGCAGCATCCTCCAGGTTAACATGCAGGAAGACTTACTGTGCACAGAGATTATGCTGGTTATGGTTATGGTTATATCCTTGTTTCCCTTTAAAGTCCCCTTAATGACTGGTTCAGCCTGTTTTTTAATAGAATAACTAGTCATTGATACGTTGAAGAGCTACTTTGAGCAATGGCATGGCTTCCCTGTAGTTCATGATTGCTACAGCAACATAAGTACAAACAATTTAAGTATTACACTAGCATTTGACCCATTAGACAGAAGGTACATTACTGTTAAATGTCAGCATAAAACTTAAACATGTGCTTTGTAAGTTAAAATGTTCTTTTGGTAATGAAAGTGGCAATCTATATGGCATGACTATATAGCATGATTATATAGCAAGGATTTAAGAGTCTAGTAAAATACCTTACATGAGAAGTTAAGTCATTTGCAGAACTCAGAAGGGGTGAAATTATAAGAGATACTTTGGTAACCAAACAAAAAATTCTCTCTCACTAGCTTGGACAGCTAAGACACAGATTATAATTTGCCTATGACTGCTCACCTCAGAGCACTACTGAATAACAAACAGGTACTACTTCAATCACGCTATATGGTTTCTGCTCAGCAACAACTGCCATAAACTTTGTAAGATGGGAAAACAATCTGTTGTCTTCAGTATGTTCACAGATGAAAAAATCTTCACAGTAGAATTTGTGAAACATTTAAGGTTCACAAAAAGTCATGAATTCTCAAGCATGAATAACAGTGACCTAGAGAACTGAGGATATAGTCTAATTTTCATAAAAATATTCATGATATAGCTGTTCCAGCAAAAGTGTGTTGGAGCGCCACACTTCTAGGTAGACTGTTAGGTCATAATACAATTGTTCTGCATTACGCTTTATAGCACAACATGAATATTGGTCATCAGCACACAGCAAGACCTATTTCTGCATGGATATATAATCTACAGAAGGATGTCCAACTTCCACAATACAACAGAGGTACAGTCAAGAGAAATTATGTATAAAAATGTAGACTATGATGCTGTCTGAAGTCAATAAAAACACAGCCACAAAACCTATGCACTGTCTCCTCTGGAATTCCCCTGATTTACAAAAGTAAGACTTCTAAGTGAAAAATAGGAATAAGAAAATTCCCCATACATTTAACAAGTTTCAGCTATTCATACGGTTGCACACAAATTTGCATCAGCTTATACTGCAGAGGACAGTGTAGGAAATTCTTTCAATTCTTCGTACACAAACCTTTATAAGCAACTGCAAGAATACCAACTAAAACAGAAGTTGCAACTGAAGTATAACCAAAAATGATTAATATGTAGCCAAATTTTTCTGTATCCAGCAAGGAGTTATGCCTCATAGGACAGTTAAATGATTTCTAGTGCTTATACAAGCACTCTGTATAAGTAAAATAAACACCAGAAAGAAGTAAGAACAACCTTCCACATTCTGGGCTCTATGGCACATCAACTTAAACACAACAGCACTTGTCCAAACCAGCTGTAAAACAATACGAAAGGCCAGTAATAAGAGTTACCTAAACCAGGAGAAACAAAACTCAGTGGAATCAAACAAAGGAATACGGAACTTTGCACAGCAGTTTGCTGGGTGTTTTTTAAGGAAATGAGTTTGAAACTCAGACACTTCCATCAATCCAAACAGGCACTGACAGATATCCTGAGTAGAAAAATATCATACAAGCTGTCCAACACAATGCTCCAAGTTCAAAGCTACTCTCCAGCATGAAGAAAAAATGCTCTTAGAAGCACTGACAAAATCAGGATCATGATGGAAAAAGGGATATGATTTCCTCTGTCGCCCAGTGGATTTACTAGAAAGTATATTTCAGACTAGTAATAGCTAGATGAACTACAGAGCAGTTCAAACTTGTGATAAAGCTGCCTGCAGCCTCTGACACAGGCACCAGACCAGCATTTACAGGTACTGAAAATAAGATACAATTAGTTGAGTGTCATGATGGGCTCTTCTTGCTGTAAATACTTCAAATGAAAAATTCGGTCCAATATCACCAGAGTTTTAGGGAACTTCCAATACTGCTCCAAACTTCTCAGCTCCGATCTTTCTAGTCTTTTCTTGAGTTAAACCAAATTCTGTCCACACAGTGACGATAAATATATGCTTGAAAACATTAAAAAGTTGGTCTTTTAATAAACACTTCAATCCTTGCAATAACTTCAAGCCGTGAATTGGGCTCTAAAGTTTGTAAAAGCTGTGTTAGTAAAGAAGTCTGGTGACAAGTACAAAAGACTTAATACAAAACTATTACTCTCACCAAAGTTTAGCCTCATCAAAGGAGAAAGAATGGATGCCCAGTTTACAGGTGGATACTGATGTCTTTCTCCAATTAATGCGATGGGTGCCAGTGCTACTTTCACCAGCTCAGTTGGGACAGATTCAGGGCCTACAAAAGAAGATTCATTCACAGTCTGAATTTCACACACACACACTTGGCTAAACAGCCGAGAAGAAAACATGTGAACACCGCACTGAAGACCGATCTGTAGTGAAGAACTGAAGAGCATTATAAATTTACTGTTATTTCTTTTTGTATCTGACAATTAGCTATCTCTTGTTTGTAATCAACAGTTGTATTTCTAACATTCATGTCCTATCAAAAAACGCTTTTTGTTACTGATAAATAGAAACTTTCTGGTTCCTCCCCCTTGAACCAATTTATGAGTTATTTGCAGATATTCCTCATCTATTAGGGTAGTAATTTTGCATTTTTTACTAGGAGAACAGCAAAATTTTCTGACACTGCTCTCCTTCCTCATCCTGTAGGTGCAGGCCACAAAAACTGTCAGACAGGCGCTAACCTTTGCTACATAATGTTTACTCAGACAGAGGGAGTAACTCTGTGAAAGTCCTCCTGGAGGCAAGGCACGGGCAGTTTTTACCTCCATTGAAAGCACAACCTGCTTCATAGGACAGCAGTGAGCTCACTTAGCTCCACTTAGGAATAATGTCCACTGCTTTGTCTCCCTTAAGGCTGTACTCCAAGTCATCTCTCTCTTACTAGCGCTCCTCATATAAAAGCATACTTTTTTCAGGTTCACAGAATCACAGAATGGTAGGAGTTGGAAGGGACCTCTGTGGGTCATCTAGCCCAACCCCACTGCCAAAGGAGTCACCCAGAGCAGGCTGCACAGGACCGTGTCCAGGCAGGTTTTAAATATCTCCAGAGAAGGAGACTCCACAACCCCTGTGGGCAGCCCATTCCAGTGCTCCGTCACCCTCACAGTAAAGAAGTATTTCCTCGTGTTCAGATGGAACTTCCTGTGCTTCAGTTTGTGCCCGTTGCCCCTTGTTCTGTCGCTGGGCACCACTGAAAAGCGTTCTGGCCCCATTTGCATTTACCATGCATAGCAGTAACCATTTGAATACCACTCTGTTATAGAGAATCTTAACCCAGGATCACTGAAACCAGATGCAGCATGAAGTTTGCCTGATGATGGAGTATTCCTGAGGATACATGCTAACACTTAAAAGTGATTTAACTTTCATTGCCACAGGGAGGATACATCATCTCACAGACACAGAGGGAAGGGGAAAGCAAAAGGCTTTAAAAAGTCATTAAAATTCGGTGGAGAAAACTAAACCTCTAACTACATCATTCTAGTTCGTCGAGTTTTATTCAATTTTTTGTTTAGAGATTAAATATCTGACATTGACTGTGAAGTTCAAGTTAGTACTTAGAAAAATTCTCTTAGCAAATAAAAGTGGGTTATTAGGGTCACCTTTTATAGTCACAACAAACTTCCTAGATAGATGCTGTAGTCGGATCCCTTCTTACCTTTCTTTCCACTTTCAATAGCAAAGTCAATGGCTGCCCTGATAAAGCTGTTTTCAGGCAAGTAGCTAAAATCTGGAGGAACTGTGAAGACAAAAAGACTGTTTATACACTAAAACATGTCAGCAGAAATAACAGCTTCCAGCTCCCACGTAAATTCAAAGGCCAAACTGAGCTATGTTTGAACTAACCAATTCTGTAGGTGACTCAAAGCATTTAGACTACAAGATTATCGATAGGTGCATTGGCCTTTCCATTTCTAAGGCAAGCCAAACACTTGTGTGGGTGAGAGGTGCCGGGTCTGAAAAGACAAATTCATTCACCAACTGAAAAGCCAGGCATAAGAACTTCCTCAAAACGCATCAGCCACTGCAAGTCAGGAAGGGAGAGCTTCAAAAGCTTGGTAAGTTTAATACAACAGAGACATTCCATACCCATCTAGCCTCAGGCACGTGTGCCATGATTATAAAAAAGCAGAAACTCCAAGAATCTTTTTTTTCCAGTGATGAGGAAGTTTATCTACACTACATATTATTGGTTCCCAACTTAGTTCACACTTAAGTGAACAGCTTCCACTTGATTAGTTCATTCCTGCTACTGCTATTTCATCAATGGTGTAATCCTGCCTTTATTTTACCAATGGATATTGAAACACCACCAGAAGGTAATGAAGTATCAACAGAATAGGAATTTCTGTGATAATTGCTACAGAACGCTAGTTTTTGACTTCAGCTAACCAGAGAAGATCTCTTCCAGAAAAAAATTTTTGAAAAGTCAGCTTGCTCTTGTTATGGACCAGTTTTTAAGTGTCCGCTTTTTTATACAGTGGGAAATACTAAAACAAAGAACAGATTAATCTTTTCTCAGAACATGGAGGGGATAACATAGATGTCAAACGCACATGTCGTATGTAGCGTAAAACTTCTTTACAATTTATTCTATAAAAGAATAAAGACAGAAGCAATACATGAGCTTGACCAGAACAACTTAGAATCTTACTTTGATACTGCAAGTAAAAGCAGATGAGGGGAGTCTTCTTCAGCACAGGATTCCTGCTTCACATTCCAACCTTTAGGTCTGGCACAAAGGACCACAAGGTCTCCGATCAAAGGTTGCCATGTCATTTAAAAGGGCGGCAATGCCTAGCCTGTACTGTCCAATGTGTCCCTTGCTGCCTTTTTAGCTAGATGCTACTTCTGTACGTTCTTTAAGCAGCAATAGTAAAGCATCTTACCGGATGCCCTGTTCTGGGTAGAAGACAAACAGGACATATGAAGGCGTCCCAAAAGTCCTGCTGCATTTGTCTGAAGGCCAATCTGCCCTGAAAAACTAATTATCTGTTGAGACAATAAAACACTAGTAGTTAGACAAAGTTACCTAAGTTGCCTCATTCAAGCTGGACACAGACAATATTCAGTTCCTTTAAACAGATTTAGTCTGTTTGCGCAAGGTGTCACAGTATCCTCGTGCGTTACCTGAAGCAGGAAACAGAGGCTACCTTCTTACCTGTGTAAGGGTTCTGATGACTTCATTCAGCTTACTTTGAAACTGGGAGGACTGAATGCTCTCAGATTTCAGCTGTCAGAGAAAAAGAAAATAAATTATGTGAATTTTTGTAAGGAAAAAAAAAAGAAACAATAAAACAGAGAATGGGTGCTGCAAAGACAGATTACACTCGCACACATGTGTTTTTGTGGGAGAGTGGAGGAGAAAAGGAGAAAGCCTACACAGCTGTAAACTTTTCCCCAAAGGCAGTGCACGTGGACCACATGACAGGAAAATGGAACAGACCCCACTTTACACACTGTAATTCTATACCACTTGATTCATACCCAACATGACTCACTATTGCATAAATGGGATGCCCTGGTATATAACCACTACTGTAAGGATGTAGAAGGTGTCATTCCATCTTGCCTTCTAGGCAAATTTCTAGAAGAGATAAATGCATCATTTGCTTGCATGTTCTCACCCGTATCATGCCTCCTTCAGAGCCCACCAGTGCAACCAGCCCACTGACAGCAGCCAGACGCTGCATTGTTGGAGAACCCTGGAAGCGTAAATCACAATAACTGAGTCAATGCAGTCACACAACACTACCGTGGGACAAAACACTTGTTTCTTACAACTTAAAACCCATGACTGTTACCACTTGTACACCTCTCATCCCAACAACCTTTTCACATCAGACTGGAATCAGCATGCTGGATAATTATTCATCCCTCTCTTGGTGACTGAAAGGCTTTATATGGAGCTTCCCCTCGCTCTCCCCGCAAGCTGAAATCATCATGCATTTTTCCCAGACAAATCACTTCCTTCTAGCACAGTCTGTATGCCACAAAACATGTCTTTGCAATTCAACTCTGAAACACTGTTTCCTTATTGATACTTACATTCAGCTGCAATGTTAATGTGCAAAATTTAGAGTTTGATTTCAAACACGCAATTTTTTTTACAGTGGGATAAATTAAAATTATTGTAACAACCAAGGCACTACAATTACCATTTTGTTAGTCTAATTTTGTTAAGTAGCCCCTAATTTCACACAGCATCTTCATTTTATAACCTAGATTTTATCCTTGGATATTGTTCCAAATTAGTAAAGATGGCCAAATTAAGATTTCACTGAGATAAGCATTTCCCATAAATTATACCAACAGAAGAGAAAGTTTGTTTTTCATTTAGTGAACAGCCCAAAGACATATTCTTGCTTCCAGATCAAACAGCACGTTCAGATAGTCCCGACTCTTCCTAGCATCACCACCCCTCCCTGGAAAAGACAGGATATGAATTCAAACTCCTTTACCTCCGCAAGCACAATTTTTATCCAGGCTGGCATTAGTCTGTTACTCAGGTCTTCGGCTTTCCCGTGGCCACAGGCTGACAAGCCATGTACTATGGCACCTAGAGCTAAAGCAAAACCATGGGTCTGTAAGGTGAAAAACACACATTAAAAACCAGATCTTCCAAAGGATTCTGTATTCTTTTTAGTACTTGTTATTGAAACATTATTTGAATATTTATTATTTCCCAATAATTAGAAGTAATGTCTTTGCCTAAAATACTGGATGCTGTCTTATTTCAAGTAGTTTTCTCATGCCAAGTGACATAAGATTTTCTCATCTTTGGCACACAGATTGCTCTGGAGCCTTTATTTTAGAGCAGACTTTCTGAAACGAAGGTAAAAAGCTGTAGCAAAGGTAAGTTTGTTCTGACTTCCTGTTTTCCAGATAAATATTTTTCTCAACAGTTGGTTAGTGTAACAGCAGATTTTTGAGTCAAATTGGTTGCCCTTCCCCCCCCCCCCC